>Ga0172373_10001738_pt1 | contig 34786 bp, 34 predicted proteins | sample Lak10m_2_FD_114546 | JGI IMG/M metagenome (GOLD analysis project Ga0172373, IMG submission 114546) | Freshwater microbial communities from Kabuno Bay, South-Kivu, Congo - kab_092012_10m | ecosystem: Environmental > Aquatic > Freshwater > Lake | place: Democratic Republic of the Congo...
CCCTGCGCGGACAATAGCCGCACCGCTTCGATAGCAAAGCCGTTGTCCGGGCTGCCCATCTGCAAGACAAGGCGCTCATGCTCCCGTTGGTCGTCGTGGTGCTGGTGCATCCGGTCAATGATGAGGATGGTGACGGCGATACTAGCAAGTTCGGTGCTGAGGTTGGCATAGAAATCGTTAAGCAGCGCCCGCGCAAAGCTGAACACATCCAACCCCGGATGCGCACTGAGAGCGCCCGCCACCGTTGCCAGCAAAGCCAGCGTGAGCAAGAACATCCCCAGCCGTTCAACCGGCTGCATCCGCCGAAAACGTGCTACCATGCGGCCACCCTTTCCGATGGGTATCCCCTGTACAACTCCTCCACAATAGCACGATTTGGAATGAAAGTTATAGTCATCTCATCCCGCCACATGCGTTATACTGTGGACTTCACCGTTCATCGTTCATGACCATCAGGAATCGACCCTATGCCTCCCGTGTTCCAATCCGTCACCCCCGAAATCATCACGCGCCTGACTGCGATCTTCGGCGCAGAGAATATCAGCACCACGCAGGCCGATATTGACCTGCACGCCCGCGACCAGTCGTTTCACCATGCCGCCCCCGCCGAAGTGGTGGTGTGGCCGGACAGCGCCGAACAGGTGGCCGCCGCGCTCAAACTCGCCAACGAAGCGCGGATTCCAGTCACGGCATGGGGCGTTGGCACCGGCTTGGAAGGCAACTCAATCCCGATCTTCGGCGGCGTGCTGATGTCGTTTGAGCGCATGACCCGGATTGTCGAAGTCCATGCCGATGATTTTCAGGTGACTGTGCAACCCGGAATCGGGCATAAGGATTTGAACGCACAGTTGGCGCGTTACGGCCTGTTCTTCCCGCCTGACCCCGGCGCGAATGCCACCATTGGCGGGATGCTGGCGAACAACGCAGCCGGCATCCGCACCGTGAAATACGGCGCAAGCAAGGATAACGTCTTACGGATGCAAGTGGCGCTGGCAGATGGGCGCTTGATTACCGTCGGTTCGCGCTCGGTCAAGCAAGCGGCGGGCTATGACTTGCTGCACCTGTTTGTGGGCAGCGAAGGCACACTGGGGATCATCACCGAAGCCACGCTCAAACTCGTTCCCGTCCCCGCCCTGATGAGCGCGGCGCTGGCGACCTTCGACTCGGTGCAAGCGGCTGTGGAGACAGTGGTGGCGGTGCGCGGCAGCGGACTAGACCCCGCCGCGCTGGAATTTATTGATGCCGCACACTGCAAAATGTTGAGTACATCGGATGGCGTTGACCTCGAAGAACGCCCCACCCTGTTCATGGAATTCCACGCCGCACAACCGGAGGCGCTGGAAGCCGGCCTGACGATGGTCAAGCAAATTTGCGAGGAAATGGGCGCGTTGTCGTTCCGTTCGACCACTGACAACGCCGAACGCAAACAGTTGTGGACTGCGCGTCATCATTCGCTGGAGATCATGAAGCGGTTGCACCCGGACAAGAAGTTCTTCGTCAACGATGTGGCTGTGCCGATCAGCGCCTACCCCGAACTAATCGGCTTCGTGGAAGACCTGCGGACGGCGGACGACGTGAAAACCTACATGATCGGTCACGCCGGAGATGGCAACATCCATGTCGAGTTTCCCTTCAGCGACGAGGCCGAATACCAGAAGGTGATGGCGACCAACGGCAAAATCGTGATGAAAGCGATTGAACTGGGCGGCACCGCCACCGGCGAACATGGCGTGGGCATCGGCAAGATGAAATATATGCCCGCCGAACATGGCCCCGCGTTGGATGTGATGCGCACGATCAAGCAGTCGCTCGACCCCAACGGTATCTTGAATCCGGGCAAAGTGCTGCCGGAAACCCTTGAATCTACACAAGCCTAAATCACCGAGGAGCAACGCCCGATGTCCACCACCACCTACCCGCCCGCCCGCCGCGACGACACCGTTGACCAGTTTCACGGCACACCTGTCCCCGACCCGTACCGCTGGATGGAAGCCCCCGACTCCGGCGAACTGCGGACGTGGCTGGAGGCGCAGGCCGCGCTGACCGAATCGCACCTGCACGAGCAGACGGGGCGGGCTGAAACCATCGAACGGCTGAAGGCGCTGTGGCACTTCACCCGCTATACCGTTCCGGTGCGGCGTGGGACGCGCTACTTCTTCACGCGCAACGATGGCCTGCAAAATCAGGCGGTGCTGTACGTGCAGGAAGGGCTGAACGGCGAAGCGCGGGTGCTGATTGACCCGAACACGCTCAGTGAAGACGGCACAGTGGCGATGGTCAATTACGTCCTGAGCGAAGATGGGCGACTGGTGGCCTATGCTTGTGCCAGCGGCGGCAGCGATTTGCAGGAAATCCGCGTGCGCGAGGTGGACAGTGGGCGCGATCTGCCGGAAGTGCTGCGCTGGTGCCGTTTCTCGGCAATCGCGTGGAAGCACGACAGCAGCGGCTTCTACTACAACCGCTACCCGCAACCGGGAACGGTGCCGGATAGCGACCTGTACTACAACAACAAAGTGTATTTCCACCGTGTCGGCAGCGATCAGGCGGCGGACGCGCTGGTGTATGAACGCCCCGATGCGCCCGACTTCGGCTTCGGCCCGGCAGTCTCGGAAGATGGCGCGTACCTGTGGCTGGTGGTGTGGAACGCAGCCAGCAACAAGAACCGCCTGTACTACCGCGCCGAATCCGGCGGGGACTTCGTGCGCCTGCTGGACGATGCGGGTATCTGCCAGCAGCCCATCGGCAGCGTGGGCAGCACCGTCTACCTGCTGACTGACCGCGACGCGGAACGCAGCCAGATTGTGGCGCTCGACCTGAACAACCCCGCCGAACGGCGCATCATCGTGCCGGAAAACGCGGACGCGCTGGAAGCGGCGGCGCTGGTGGGCGGGCATATCGCGGCGCTGTACGCACATGACGGCGCGCACCGCATCGCGCTGTACACGCTGGAGGGCGGCTATGTGCGTGATCTGCCGTTGCCCGCCATCGGCTCGATCATGGGCTGGTCGGGGCGACAGGACGATGCCGAGATGTTCGTGCGCTTCGAGTCCTTCATGTACCCACCGACTATTTTGCGCCACGACTTCGCCAGCGGGCAGACCAGCACCTTCCGCGAGGCGGGGCTAACCTTCGATCCGGCGCAGTACGAAACGCGCCAGATTTTCGCCACATCCAAAGACCGAACCCGCGTGCCGGTGTTCGTCACCCACCGCAAAGGGCTGGCGCTGGATGGTAGCCATCCCACCATTCTGACGGGCTACGGCGGCTACGGCGTGAACAATACGCCCAGCTTCGGCGTGGGCGCGTTCGAGTGGGTGGAACAGGGCGGCGTGTGGGCGCTGGCGATCCTGCGCGGCGGCGCGGAATACGGCGAAAAATGGCATGAACAGGGGATGCTAGGCAACAAGCAGAACGTGTTCGATGATTTCATCGCGGCGGCAGAAACGCTCATCCACGATGGCTACACCCAACCGCGCCAACTCGCCATCTTCGGCGGCAGCAACGGCGGCTTGCTGGTGGCGGCCTGTATGCTCCAGCGTCCCGATCTGTACGGCGCGGTGCTGTGCGCCGTCCCGGTGACGGATATGCTGCGCTTCAAGCTGTACACGGCGGGGCGCTTCTGGGTGGACGAGTACGGTGATGCCGATCTGCCCGATCATTTCCGCTTCCTGTACGCCTATTCACCGCTGCACAACGTCCCCGAAGGCATAAAGCACCCGCCCATCCTGATTACTACCGCTGACGGGGATGACCGCGTGGTGCCGATGCACAGCCAGAAGTTCACCGCCGAACTGCAACACAAAGGCGGCGGGCAGAATGTGGTGCTGCTGCGCTACGAATTCAAAGCCGGACACGGCTTCGGCAAGCCGACGAGCAAGCAAATCGAGGAAATTGCCGATCTGTTCACGTTCGCACGACAGGCCATGCAAACCTCGTAACGATTGACGATCAGCGGAAGGACGTACACCATGCGGGCAGCGGTGACAGTGGCGGTGATTCAGGTGGCATGGACAGGCAGCGTAGAGAGTATGCAGGCGCAGTATGTGGAACTGGTCGAACGCGCTGCCGGACGCGGCGCGGGGCTGGTGTGCCTGCCGGAATTTTCGCTCATCCCGTACTTCCCCGGCACGCGCAACCCCGATGGATTCCAGTGGGCGGAACCGCTGTCCGGCGGCTATTCCGAGACGTTCTTCAGCGCCCTCGCCAACCAATACGGGGTGACGCTGGTGGGCAGTCTGTACGAACGGGCTGACGATGGCAACTGCTACGACACCGCCACGCTGCACGCGCCGGATGGAACGCTGGTGGGCGTCACGCGCAAGATGCACATCCCCTCCGGCACAGGCTACCACGAAACCGACTTTTTCATCGGCGGCGACAGCTATCCGGTGTGGGACGCGGGGGCGCTGACGATTGCCACGCCCACCTGCTACGATCAGTGGTTCCCGGAACTGGCGCGTATCTACAGCCTGAACGGAGCGGAGTTCATCTTCTACCCGACCGCCATCGGTGAAGAGCCGCACGACCCGCTGATGGACACCGCCGACTCGTGGCAGACGGTCATGCGCGGTCATGCCATCGCCAACGGGGTGTATGTGGGGGCGGCGAACCGCGTGGGCAGCGAGAACGGCATCGCCTTCTACGGCAGCAGTTTCATCTGCGACCCGTCGGGCAGGGAGCTGGCGCAGGCCGGACGCGACACCACCGAGGTCATCATGGCGGAACTGAAGCCAGAGGTGCTGGCGCACTGGCGCGACCACTTCCCGTTGCTGCACCAGCGCCGTCCGCGCACCTACACCCGCCTGACGGAAGGCTATACCCTCGCGCCACCGCCGGATTGGGTGGTACGGTCTAACGAGGATTGAGTGCGAAAAGAAAAACGGGCAACCACACCTGAACGCGGTTGCCCGTTTTTTCGATTAGTGATAAGCCAGAATGCCCGTCTCGATGATGTTCCAGAACTTGGCGACATCAATATCCACCGCGACGTGGCTGTTGGGAGTTTTCTTGAAGATATTGAAAATATCGCAGTTGGTTCTGCCGTAGCTCTGTTCGCTGCGGATGTCAATCTGCGTGAAGCAGGTTTTGGTGGTCAGCACCGTCGGGTCAATCAGATAGGCGATGGTGACGGGATCGTGCAGCGGGCCGCCCGCCCACCCGAACACTTCCTTCTGCGTCATGTTGAAGAAGCGCATCAAATCCACAAACAGCTTGCCCGCGCTGTTCTGGTGCTTCTCCATGCGCTCCATGACCGAAGGCAAGCACAGCACCTTGCGGGTGACATCTAGGCCGACCATCGTGAGCATCCGCCCGGAGGTGAAGGCCACATGCGCCGCGTCCGCATCCACCAGAATATTGAACTCGGCTGCCGGGGTCATATTGCCCAGTTGATACGAGCCGCCCATCAAGACGATTTCCTTGATCTTGGGAACGATGTCCGGGCAAAGGCGCATCGCCATCGCCAGATTGGTCATCGGCCCCGTCGTCACCACAGTGATGTCACCGTCGGAGGCCAGCAGCGTATCCACCATATACAGCACGGCATGTTTGGACTCCATCTGTTTGGTCAGCGGAGCAAACACCGGCCCATCGAGGCCGCTTTCGCCGTGAATATCTGCCGCGATCAACTGGTTCTCGCGGATCATCGGCTGACCGCAACCTTTGTAGACCGGAACATCGAGGCCGAGGTACTGGCAGACATTCAGCGCGTTGACCGTCGTTTTCTCAAGCGTCTGGTTGCCTGCCACAACGGTGATGCCTAGCAAATCAATCGCGGGGTTTTTGGCGGCTAACATGATGGCAATCGCGTCATCATGCCCCGGATCGCAGTCTAAAATGATCTTGGTCTTGTTCATTTCTTTTCCCCTTGCTGGTAAGTGCTTCAAGATGAGGCCAGTATAACCCGACTGACCGCAAATGCTTTAAGCAAGCGATTCGTCATACACCCACCAGCGCCCTTCCCGAAAGAAGCGCCCAATAATAGTGAGGAATGATGGAAAAGACTTTAGATTCCTTAACAGAGTGACCAACTGCTTTTAATAATTGGAGGTTCGTGCTTTAATCATGGTAGGGCATATTTACGCCTAACGAATAGTCTCTATTTAGGAGGATTTAGGAATGTTGAACCGTAAGGCTATGGCGCTGGTTATGGCGCTGGTCATGGTTCTGCTGATGGCCGTCCCGGCCTTCGCGCAGGAACCCGCCCAGATCGCCGTTTGGGTTGCTTTCGGCACAGCCCGTTTGGACTGGACGACCCAGAAAGCAGCTCAGTTTAATGCGGCCTTCCCGCAGTACAATGTGGTGGTTGAAGGCGGCCTGACCTACGAAGGTCTGGATCAAAAGATCAAGCTGGCCGCCGAACAGGGCACGCTGCCCGGTATCGTGCAGTACAACGAAGTTTCGACCACGCTGGCTCGCGACAGCGGCAACTTCAAGTCCATCGCCGATGCGCTGGGTGATCGCACCGAAGTCAATGGCATTCCCGCCAACTTCGATGACTTCGTTGCCCCGGTCAAGAATTACTACACGCTGGATGGCAAGTTCACCTCCATGCCCTGGAACGCTTCGTCGGCGGTCATGTTCTCGAACATGAACATGCTCAAGGCTGCCGGAATCGAAACCATCCCCGCCACATGGGCCGAGATGGAAGCCGCTTGCGAAACGATCATGGGGCAGGATGGACACCCGACCTACTGCTTCACGTGGCCGAATCACGGTTGGTTCTTTGAACAGTGGTTGGCGCAGCAGAACGCCAGCATGGCGAACAACGACAATGGTCGTTCGGCGCGTGCGAACGAAGTGGCCTTCAACAGCGATGCGGGCTATGCCACGCTCAGCTGGCTGAAGTCCATGTATGACAAGGGCTACCTGTACTACGGTGGCAAGAAAGACGGCGATTCGTGGGACTATGTGGATCAGTCGTTCCTCCCCGGCACGGAAGTAGCGATGGCGATCTACAGCAGCTCGGACACCGCCTACTACACCAACACCGGCAAGACCAACGGCTTCGATGTGGCCGCCTCGCGCCTGCCCTATAATCAGGACGCCGCTGGCGGCTGGACGGGCAACATCATCGGCGGCGGCAGCCTGTGGCTGGTCAATGGCCTGACGCAGAAACAGGAAGACGGCGCGCTGACCTTCTTGATGTGGCTGACCAACACCGAAAATGCTGCCGAATGGCACCAGATCACCGGCTACTTCCCCGTTCGCCAGAGTTCGATTGACCTGCTCAGCACCGATGGCTGGTACGACGTTCTGGATGCGGCGGGAACCAGTCAGGTTTGGAAAGACGATGCCGCTGTTCAGGCCGGCAAGGGCACCAGCTGGTTCGGCGCGAACCCGAACTTCATCGTGGCCGCCCAGCAGGTTGCCGACAGCCAATCCACCCCCGCCACTCAGGGCGCGGTGATGGGCGCGTTCCCGGACATCCGCAGTATCGTGACCGCCGCGACGGATACCGTCCTGCTCACGCCGGATGCCGACGTGAAGGCCATCCTGGATCAGGCTGTCGCTGATGCGACCAAGCTGCTTCAGGAATACGAAACGCTGAACGCTCCCTAACCCGGACGCGATCGTTTTCCCCATCTGATTTTCATAGGGGCTTGTCAATGACAAGCCCCTATCTAATTTACGACCCGGAGGGTGGCTTATGTCGCTGAGCACTCCTATCCTGATTATGCTGGCAGGGGCGCTGGCCGGCGCTGGATTATTTTATGGATTGAACCGCCGATCACGCACGGCGCTCGTGATGGGCGCACTGGGAGGTATCGCCGGCTCGCTCCTGTTTATGGTTCCCTTGAACTTCTGCATGTTCGAGACGGAACGCACCACACTCGACATTATCCTCGGCCTGATTCTGATCGTGGTCGGCGTGCTGCTGGTGGTCATCCCGCTGCAATGGCTGTTCGGGCGGTTTGTGGAACGTCGGATCGCTTTTACGGGATCGCAGGCAGGGACGTTCAAAGGCACATTCACCCCTTTCCTGCTCCTCGCGCCTACAATTGTGATTCTGGCGCTGTTCCTGTACTACCCCTCGCTGGATACCTTCCGCCTGTCCACCCTGCTTTACCGCCTCGGCGCGAAGCGTTCGGCTTTCGTCTGTCTGGACAACTTCACCGCGCTGGTAGACCCTGACTATTTGCGGAGCGTGTTCATCACCCTCGGCCTATCGCTGGCGATTGTGGTGTTGGGGCTGTCGTTGGGGCTGTTAATCGCTACTGCGGCCTATCAACCCGTGAAGGGCGCACGCATCTACCGCACCCTGCTCATCTGGCCGTATGCAGTTTCGCCCGTCGTGGCCGGCGTGGTGTTCGCGCTGCTGTTTAATCCGGCAGGCGGCATTATCAATTACGTACTCAAAAATCTATTCGGGATCACTATTCCTTGGTTGAACGACCCCACCTATGCGCCCTGGGCGGTCATCATCGCCAGCGTGTGGAAGTCGTTGGGCTTCAATATTCTGTTTTACATCGCGGGGCTGCAAAATATCCCGAAGGATTTGACCGAAGCCGCCGCGATTGATGGCGCGAACGCCATCCAACGCTTCATCCGTGTGACGTTCCCGCTGCTGTCGCCCATCACCTTTTTCTTGATTATCACCAACATGACCTATGCCTTCTTCGATACGGTGGGCACGGTGGTCTATATGACGGGTGGCGCAGGGCCGCTAGGTTCCACCAACACCCTGATCTTCCGCATCTATCAGCTTGGCGTGCAAAACAACGATCTGGGCAAAGCCGCCGCGCAGTCTATCGTCCTGTTCCTGATGGTCATCGGCCTGACGGTGATCCAGTTCCGCACCACCGGCGAACGTGTGAACTACGGAGGAGCGTAAACCATGACCACCCTGACCGAAACCCAACTACAAGCGCCCGCCGCCAGCGCCGGCCTTATGAAACGCCTGCTGCCCAAGCGTCTTGGCGTTCACATCTTCCTCATCATCAGTTGCATCGTCATCGGTTTCCCGCTGTTCTACGCCATGATCGTCAGCACGCAGGAAAACGCGGATGTCTACCGCTACCAGTTCACCCCCGGCAACAAGTTCGAGGCCAACTGGGATATTGTCGTCAACAAGCGCAACATCCCCGGCTACATGCTCAACACCGTGATTGTGGCGGTGGCGGTAACGGTGGGCAAAACCGTCCTCTCGCTACTGGCGGGGCTGGCCTTCGTGTACTTCCGCTTCCCCGGCAAATGGCTGGTGTTCGGCTTCGTGCTGATTACGCTGATGATGCCCACCGAAATCTTGATTATCGCGTTATTCAGGTTCGTGAACGCGCTCGGATGGGGCAGCACCTATCTGGCGCTGATCGTCCCCTTCCTCGCCAGCGCCACCGGCACATTCCTGTTCCGTCAGCACTTCTCGAACATTCCGGTTGAACTCTGCGAAGCGGCACAGCTAGACGGCGCAACGCCGCTGCAATTCCTCATCAAAGTGCTGGTTCCAATTAGCTGGAACACCATCGGCGCACTGGCCGTCATCCAGTTCATCTACGTGTGGAATATGTACCTGTGGCCGGTCATCATCATTCAAGATCAAGTGCATCAGGTGGTGCAGGTCGGCCTGCAACAGTTGCAGGGGAACGATCAGGCCAGCAGCTTCGGCCCGATGATGCTAGGCGCGGTGCTGGCAAGCATCCCGCCGATTCTGGTGTTCGTGCTGCTGCAAAAGCAGTTCATGAGTGGCTTCCAGCTTTCCACCGACAAGTAAGCGCCGCGCCGCGTGCAGGCCTGTGAAAAACAGGCTTGCACGCTATCGGTTAATTTTCATAAATCTTCACGAACATCCGGGGTGGCGCGTGTTAGAATGAGTCAACTTTATCATCCTGCACGGGTCATTCCAATTGTCCACTCCGCACATCGCAGCCAGCATCCCGCCCCTTAACCGGACATCTCACAACCGACGCCTGTACCTGTGGCACTGCATCCTCATCGCGCTCGTCTGCCTACCGGTGTTACTGCTGCGGCTGGAAACCTATCCGGCGCTGTGGTTCGATGAAGGCTACAAACTCAACGCCGTCCGCACACTGGTCGAACGCGGATTCTACGGCACACACACGGCGGGGGGCGATGTGCCGTTCGACCCCGGCACATCCGCTGGCCCGCTGGATACCGGCGCGAACGCCTTCAGCGCCAGCCTGTTCGGGGTGGGCATCAGTCAAGCGCGACTCGTCAGCGTGGGTTTTACCCTGATCGCCGTCTACAGCCTGTATGCCATCGCGGTGTATCTGTGGGGGACACAGGCCGGCCTAGTCAGCCTGTTGTTCCTGCTGGCTTTCCCGACCCTCAGTGATACCGGATTCCTGCTGATCGGGCGGCAAATCCTGAGCGAACCCGTACAGTTGGGCAGCATGGCGCTGGGGCTGGCGCTGTATTTCCACGCCATCGAGCGCCGTTCCATACCCGAAAATCTGCTGGCGGGATTCATCATCGGCCTCGGCCTGCTCTCCAAGCTGCAAGTGGCAATCGGGCTTGTTCCGGCGCTGTTCCTGATCGCGGTCATCCGGGCGTGGTGGGAACGCGGCGGCTGGCGCGGATGGGCGCTGCACCTCGCGCCGGTGACGATGGCGCTGGCGGTCATCGTCGGCTGGAACCTCATCGGCACACTCGCCACGCCGCCGGATATTCGCCAGCAAAATAGCGCCTTGCTGATGGATGCCATCCGCAGCAACCTGATTACCGACCTGTTCGGGCGGGCGCTGACGCAGGCTTCTGCCCTTGTGGATACCTTCATGCTGCTCGGCGTGGGTGGCGCGGTCTACCGGCTATATCGCGCTCATCGTCCATCCACCGCGCTCGGCAATCGCCAATGGGCAGAACTCACGCTGGTGCTGTTCGTGTTGCTGACGGCACTGTGGCACGCGGGGCTGTCGGTGGGCTGGCCGCGCTACGCCTACGCGGGGCTGCTGATCGGCGTGCTGCTGATCGGACGCACGGTCTGGGGTGCGTATCAGCGATTTGCGTTCTGGGAGCGCGGCTACCGCTGGGCGCTGGCGGGGCTGGTCATACTGGGGCTAGGCAACAATTTACTGCCGCTGTTCCGCACCCCCGTCAGCACCGATGCACAGGACACCGCCGCCTATATTACCGCGAACATCCCGCCGGACGCGCTGATCGAGACATGGGAATGGGAAGTGGATGCGCTCAGTGGTCACTGGCAAACGCACCACCCGCCGCAGCAAAATCTATTCAAGGCCATCCGGCAATTCGCGCTCGATCAACCCTTCGCACTGGAGTACGATGCACTCCAATATGACCCGGATTACCTGATCGCCGGACGCATGAGCGACTGGACAGGCATCTACACGCCTGTGCTGGGTGGAGGAACGTTCCGCGAGGTCGCGGCCTTCGGCATTTACCGCGTGTACGAACGGCAGCGGTAGCTCAGGGGAGCGCCGCCAGCCAATCGCGCATGTGCTGTGCCGTGCTATCGGGCGTGGTGTGCGGGAACAAATGCCCGTGATCGGGAATTTCGATGAGCGTGGCTTCCGGCAACGCCTGACGAAATAGTTCCGCCCCCGGTGCGACGAAGGTATCGCTGGTCTGACCGCGCAGCGCCAGCACCGGCAACCGTCCGCGCAGCCCCGCCAGAGCTTCCCAGCAACGCGAATAGCCCGTCATGAAGTAGTAGGCTTCCCATTCGGGCGACCACACCAACTCCACGCCGCCCTCCGCCGCAGGACGCAACCCGCATTCGGTATACAGGCGCAGCGCCGAGTCCGACCACTGAGCGAATAACGGCTTGGGACGGAAGTAATCGTAGGCGGCTTGCACACTGTCGAAGCGGCGGCGGCGGCGCAGCGCCCCGACTGCCAGCGGGAAATCGCCAATCGTGCCATCTGCCAGCATCCCATCCAGCACCGTCCACCATTCCGGCAGCAGCAGCGTGGGGTCAAGCAGTATCAAGGCGCGAAAACGTTCCGGTTGGCGCAGCGCCGCGAGGATGGACGCAATCCCGCCGAACGAATGCCCGACGGCGATCACCTGCTGATAGCCGTGCTGCTCCAACCCCGCCAGCAAATCGTCCGCCACCGCGTCCCACAGGTGCAGCGCAGCAGGCGGCTTTTCATCTGACCAGAGCGCACGCGGCGGCAGGGAGAAAGCGTGATAGTCGTTCAGCAAAGGGGTGAGCAGCGGCGCGTAAGTGAGGGGCGGAAATCCATTGGCGACTGCCAGATGTAAATCCGCCCCGCGTCCGCCGAAATCGTAGATAGGCTGCATCATCGTCCCCCGTCTCTGTGCTGCGATTCAATCCTTACCAACCCTTGAGACGGGGAAACGATGCGGGATTAGCCGACTCGCAGGCGCATTTCGTTGGTGGGGTCGAAACCCAACCCTTCGTAAACCGAACGCCCCTGTTCGCTGGCGTGCAGGCTGACGGTGTGAATGCCGTGCGTAGTACACCAGTCCAGCGCAGTCTGTACCAGTTGCCGCGCCAGCCCGCAACCGCGATACAGCGGGTGCGTGTACACATTCATGATATAGCCGCGATAGGGCGAGTAGTCCATCATCTGCGGCGGCCACTCGACCAGCCACAGCCCTGCGCCGGCAGCCACGCGGCCATCGGCATCATTCACCAGCCAGTTGTGGTAGCGCCCATCTTCCAGACGGTCATGCAACCAGAGCGCGAAAGCGTCTTCCAGTCCATCCATACGGGTATCTACGGGATAACCCATATCGGTGTACATGTCACGGCGTTGGGCGATAATCGTTGGAATATCGTTGAGGGTGGCCTCGCGGATCATCAGGCGGTGCGCCGATCCGGAGGCCGTAAGCGGCCAGATTTCTTCGTTCACGTTCATGTGCGGCAAACCTCCCATAGCGAAACAAGAGGCCGAATAGAGGGGACATAATAGCACCCCTGCGCGGGGGCGCAATCCCGAATTCTGTGAATTTTTCGTTGTGTTTTTGGCCTGCCGTTTAACCCATCTTCATGAGGGAAACTGAGCAAAACGGCGAACACATCTGGCGCTGTTTCCCTACGGAAAATACGGCAAAATGTCGTCCCGCTTTCGTGCTTCGCGCTAGACTAGAATAGAAGTGGCGATTGTGCCAACCCCAACGAAGGAGTGACCATGCCACGCACGAATGCCGACATTCAGATCACCCACCACCTGCCCTCAAACGACCACCTGCGCCAAGCGGTCAACGTGTACTATCTGGCCTTCGCGCAGAAGATGCACCATCTGGAATTTTTCCCCCGTTCGGTAGAACAGGCGCAGCACGTTCTGGGGCAGGTCTTTCTACCCGAATCGGGCTTTTTCGCGCTATATCAGGGCGAAGTGGTGGGCGTGGTGGGGATGCGGCGGCGGCATCACGGGCGCTTCCTCAACTTCACATGGCCGATTCTACGCGCTGAATTCGGGCTGTGGGGCGGCGCGTGGCGGTCTGCATGGCAGGGCATCACCCACTTCCGGCGCCCCGCCCATGATGACGAAATTCGCATCGAAGGCGTGGCGGTAGCCGAACACATGCGCGGGCAAGGTGTCGGTTCGCTGCTGATGAACGCCGTTTGCGACCATGCCCGTTCGCACGGTTGCCGGACGATTGTGCTGGAAGTGGTGAACACCAACCCCCGCGCTCAAGAGCTGTATGAACGGCTGGGCTTCGTCATCACCAAAAGCGAATGGTACGGGACGATCACCGCCCGCGCAGGCTTCACCGGCGCAACCTATATGCGGAAAACGCTCGAACCATCACGATAAGCGCAGGCGCATTTCGTTGGTCGGCAGGAAGCCCAGATGAGTGTAGATCGGGCGGCCTTTCTCGCTGGCGTGCAAGTCCACCGTGCGAATCTGGCGCTCCTTGCACCACGCCAGCACTGTCCGCATCAACTGTTCTGCCAGCCCCTTGCGCCGCCATTCCGGTTCAACGAACACATTCATCACGCAGGCCATCGGCCCGCCCAAGTGCATCGGCCCCGCCGGCCAGTCTATCAACCACACCCCTGCCCCCGCCACCACCTGCCCATCGTCGGTACAAGTCAGCCAACCGGTGTATAAGCCGTTCGTCAGGCGTTCGTTCAGCCAGTCGCGGAACGGCGGCACGGTATCCGCAATCACTTGCGGCGCGGCGATAGCCATATCCTCGAACATTCGGCGGCGGTGGGATACAATCGTCTCTAAATCGGCGAGTGTGGCATAGCGAATCGGTAGCGCATTGGTCATAGCGGACTCTCCGGTTGAGTGTACAGTATTGCGTATGACACTTTATACGAAAACCTGCCCGTAAAAACGATAAGGCCAAAAGACCATCATGAGCCACGATCTACGTCCTTCTCCCCGTTACAAGCCGGTTTCGCTGTTTATCACCTGCATCGCCGACATGATTTACCCGCAAACGGGCGTCTCGGTGGTCGAGATTCTGGAACGGCTCGGCGTGGAAGTCCGCTTCCCGATGGCGCAAACCTGCTGCGGACAACCGGCGTTCAACTCCGGCTTCCGCGACGAATCGCGGGAAGTCGCCAAGCAATTCCTGACGGCCTTCGCTGGAGCGCAGGTCATCGTATGTCCGTCCGGCAGTTGCGCCTCGATGGTGCGCGATTACTACCCGGAACTGTTCAAGGACGATCCTGAATGGCGTGACCGCGCCAACTGGGCAGCTAACATCACATGGGAGTTCACCGAATTTCTGGTGGATGGGCTGGGCGTGAGCGATCTAGGCGGCAAGGTCGAACCGACCAAAGTGGCCTTCCACGATGCCTGTCACGGGCTGCGAATGCTGAACCTGTACGATCAGGCGCGGGCGCTGGTGGGCGCGGTGGACGGCGTGACGCTGACCGAACTCAAAGGCTGCGACCAGTGCTGTGGCTTCGGCGGCACGTTCGCCGTGAAGATGCCCGAAATCAGCAGCGCGATGCTGGCTGACAAGGTGAAGGCCATCGCCAGCAGCGAAGCCGATGTCATCCTGACGGGCGATGCCAGTTGCCTGACGCAGATAAACGGCGGTTTGAGCCGCGCAGGAGACAAGCACCACGTCCAGCATGTGGCAGATTTCCTCGCGGGGGCGCTGCACGGGCAAGCCCAACCGGAAGAAAAATAGCCGCTGTCACACGCGGGCGAGACGGAAACCCCGGTTGTTAAACCCGTCATGGGGGACGGATCGTCCGCGATGATCGCAGCGGAACAAGATCGAGGTTTTGAAGTACCACGACCCGCCACGCAGCGTGCGGACATCGGTGCCGTTCACATCGGTACTGCCGGTGTCGTAAGCGGTCAAACACCACTCCCACACGTTGCCCGACATATCCACCACGCCATACGGACTATCGCCGCGCCCTTCGTATTTGCGAACGGGCGTGGTGCGTCCGGTGCCGCGCCCCTCAAAATTGTGGTTCATGCGGCTGGTATCCCACTTATTGCCCCAAGGATAATCGCGGGGGGTATCGCCCTGCGCCGCCCGCTGCCACTGCTGCTCGGTGGGCAGTTGGATACGTTCGCCCGTCGTTTCGCTCAACCACGCACAGAAGGCCACCGCCTCGTACCACGATATGCCCGTCACAGGCTGTTCGCGCCCGTTGAACATCGTTTCGTTCCAGCAGCGCGGTTCCGCCCAGTTCTCTTTCTCGCGCTGCGCCCAGCCCGCCGCCGTCCACCAGCGCGGTTGCCCGTAGCCGCCCGCCGTGATGAACGAGTCGTACTGCGCGTTCGTCACCGGATACTTGCCGATCTCGAACGCGCCCACCGCAAAACTATCGGCTTGATCGAGATAGCCGCCCGATTCGACAGTGACTCGTCCGGCGGGGATGGGCATCCATGCGAACGGCTGCGGAAGCAACTCCAGCGAACTCTGGCGCGTTCCGGCGCTGATCGCCGAAGGAACGAGCGCTGTTACTACAGACGCAGCAGGTTGCGCCACCACCAACGGCGCGGCGGACGATAGGCGCGGCAGCACCAGCAGCGGGTCAAACGAGGCGGCCTCCGGGTCTGCCGTCCGCAGATCATCCCATTTGCGGCGGGCGCGGGTTAGCGTGGCTTTGTGGTCGGCTAATTCCGCGATTTCGGCATACCGATTCAGCCGTTCCATCCACCGCTGGCATTCCTCGCCCCATTCAGCATAGTCGAGGCTGGCGACATTCTGGAAGGCGGCGCTAGATTCAGCGAAACGGCCTTCTTCAGCCAGCCCCACCGCCTGCTGGAATTGTTTGGTCAGGCTGCTATTTCCGCTGTTCGGCTCTGGCGGGCGCGGCGAATGGCGATCCCGATACTGCTCCCAGATGATCTGGTCACAGTCCTGCACGATCTGGCGGAGCATGGCGGCGGCATCGTCATGGTAAACGAACCACTGCCGCCGCCCGAACTCCGGCGGGATGGTATAGCGCGTGTGGTCATCCATGATGAAAGGCAGCACCGGACGGTTGCGGGCAATGGCATAGCGCAGTTCCGCCATGCAATAGGGCGACTGCACCGCTTTCTCGGACACCATGAAAATCACCACCTGCGCCTGTTCGAGGTGATGCAGAATGGTCGCCCACCAGTCGGCGCTGGCGGGAATGTCGCCATCCCACCACACCTCATGTCCGGCAGCACGCAGCAGATCAATCACCGCGCCGGTCTGCGCTTTCACGCTGCGCGAATAGCTGATGAAGAATTTCATGGCACACACCCACTCTAACCCTGAATGTGTGCTGATTATGCCGTGCCAGCGGAGGCAGGACAAGCGGTGAACGCCCGTCCGATACGGCATGTGTTTATTGTGATGGGACGAAAACAAAGACGGGCTGGCACGCCGGCCAGCCCCTACGAAAGCAAAGATTCGGGAGTGTAGGGGACGATAGTCCCGATTTGATACGCAAAAATCTACCCCTGAAAGGGGTCACGCAGGCTTAACGGAACAGTTCGCGCACTATGATGTTGCGCTGAATCTCGCTTGTGCCTTCGTAAATCTGGAAGATTTTCACATCGCGCAGCAGCTTCTCTACCGGATATTCCTTCATGAAGCCATAGCCGCCCAAGACCTGCACCGCTTCCACCGCCGCCCATGTGGCTTTGTCCGCCGCGAACGCTTTGGCGTAGGCCGGCACTTTGGGGTTCACGATGCCCGCGTCCACCTGCCACGCCGCCTGCCACGTCAGCAAGCGCGAGGCTTCGTAGTTGATAGCAATATCGGCAATCTTGTGACCGATGGCCTGATGCTGGTAAATGGGCACGCCGAAGGCTTCGCGCTCTTTGGCATATTTCACGCATTCGTCCAGCGCACGGCGCTGCAAACCAACCGCTGCCGCCGCCACACCGGGGCGACTGTGGTCGAACACGCTCATGGCGAGATAAAAGCCCTGCCCCTCTTTGCCGATCAGGTTTTCGGCAGGGATTTCCACATTCTCGAACACGATTTCGGCGGTATCGCTGGCACGCTGTCCCAGCTTGTCGAACTTCTTGCCCACGCGCACACCGGGGGCATTGCGGTCAATCACGAAGCACGACATCCCCTTATGCCCCGCGCCCGGATCGGTCTTGGCGAACACCGTGAAAAAATTGGCGTGGCTGGCGTTGGTGATGAAAATCTTCGAGCCGTTGATAAGGTAGCCGCCGCCGGACTTTTCGGCGCGAGTCTGCATCCCCACCACGTTCGATCCCGCGCCGGCCTCGGTCACGCAGTACGACACGAACTCGCCGTTCTCGGCTAAACGTTCGCCCAACCAGTGCTGCTTCTGCTGTTCGTTGCCCGCCAGAATGATCGGCAGCGAACCGAGGTTGTTGGTGCTGATGCTGGTGCTGATGCCGGTGCAACCGTAGGCCAGTTCTTCCGCCACGAGGCATTCCTCAAACACAGACGCGCCCACCCCGCCGTATTCCGCAGGGATATTGACATTCACCAGCCCCAATTCACGCGCCATCTGGAAAATACTTTCCGGGAACTTGGCCTGTTCATCGTATTCAGCCGCAACAGGCGTGATGTTCTTGGCGGTGAAATCCCGCGCCATCTTCTGGAGCATCTTCTGCTCGTCGGTCAATTCAAACGAAACGCCGCTTTTTATGTCCGCCATCGTCAACTCCAAAAATAATCTAATCTGCGTTAGATTAAATTATAGCGGATTTTACACGGTGTCAACTAATGGAAAAAACGTGGTATAAAAAACGGGACAGCACGCAGGCCGTCCCGTACAAAATACGGGATTGTAGGGGCAACAGCCTGTGTGCGGCGGACATGGGCAGGCCATGTCCACCATTTCGGGGGATGAGGGGTATTTGCCTCAGCCGTCTACGGGCAGGGTGCAGGGCTGCGCGGGTTGCAAAACGGCCTGCCCCGCCGGATGATGCAGCGGAACAGAACCCGATTCAGCGGTGAGCGTGATGGCGCTGCGGGTGACGGTCAGCCGGACGAGATGCCCATGCCAGCGGAACGAAAGCTGTAGGCGTTCCCAACCCGCAGGCAGGCGCGGCCAGTCCAGCAGATGCACCCCATCGTCGCGCAGATCGAGGTGACAGAACCCGTGCGCAACCACCAGCCACGCCCCGCCCATCGCGGCGGTATGGATGCCTAAATTCCAGTGCGGGCCGGAACCGTCCAAATCCATCACGGCGGTGCGCAGGAAATAACGATACGCCCAATCGAGGCGATTCAGGCCAGCCGCCACCAGCGCATAGGCCATCGGACTCAGGCTGGAATCGTGCGAGGTGCGCGGTTCGTAGTAGTCCCAGTTGGCGGCGCGCACCCCGGCGGGGTAGCATTCGCGCAGCAGATAGGTCAGCAGCACGGTATCGGCCTGCTTGATGGATTGTGTGGTCTGGTAGGGGCCAAGCGGCCCGCCGGGGTGCAGATCGGGATGAGCGAGGCGCGGGCGCACCACATCCGGCAGTGCGTCTTCCAGATCGAAATAATCGTCGAACTGTGAGATCAGACCAGTGGCGGCATCCGGCACGGGAACGTAAAAATGGGCGGCCACCTCGCGCCAACGGGCGATTTCATCAGCCGTCACGTTCAACACTGCCAGCGCGTGTTCGACTCCTGCCGGGTCAAAAGCACGCACCCGTTCCAGCGCCGCCAGCGTTGTATCCAGACTGTACTGCGCGAGGGCGTTGGTATAGGCGTTGTTGTCCACGCGCTCGTGATATTCGTCAGGGCCGAGAACCGTCCGCAGTTCATAGCGTCCGGCCTCCGCGTTGAACGCCGCCCGCGACACGAAAAATCGCGTCACTTCGCAGGCAATCGCAAGACCGTAGTCGCGCAGGAACGCCTCGTCGCCCGTTGCGCGAACGTACTGCCACAGGGCGTACACCACATCCGCCGAGATGTGTATCTGCTCATCCGCGAAGTAACTACGGATTTTCTCACCCGTGAACGGGTTGTCGAACACGTATAAAGCGCAGGTTTCGTCGCCCGTCTCCTGACTCTGCCATGCGTAATACGCGCCCTGATAGCCCATCCCCACCGCCTTGCGCTTCGCCCCCGCCAGCGTGTGATAGCGGTAGATCAGGCTGCGGCGGGCGAATTCCGGCTGGGTGGATGTGAAGAATGGCAACACATAGATGTCGCAGTCCCAGAAGATCGAACCCCAGTAATCCTGCCCTTGCAAGCCCCGCGCCGAAATGCTCACCCGTTCCGAATGTGGCGCGTTCGCCAGCAGGTGAAACAGGCAGAAGCGCATGGCGATCTGCGCCACTTCGTCGCCTTCGATGACCACATCGGACTCATTCCACCGCGCCGCCCATGCCGCCTCGTGTTCGCGGCGGAGCGCGTCATAACCAGCGGCCTGTGCCGCGTCCAGTTCTGCCTGTGCCAGCGCGTCTAGATCGCCGAACGAGAAACGGTTATCGTACACCGCCGCCAGCTTGTGCAGCGTCACCGTCTGTCCGGCCTGCAACGGCACCTCGCAGGCGGCACACAGGGCGCGGTCGGTGCTGCAATCGCGCCACGCAACCGGCAGGGACGCTGCATGACGAACGGCAACCTGCACCAAATAGTCCTGCTCGATGGTGGCGATTCCCACGCTGCTTGCGCCCGAACGCACCTGCACGCTGGCAAAATGGGTATCCGCCCAGCGGTTGTTGACATCCGCATCCACCAACGAGCGCACCGTCACCGTGCAGGGCGCATCAGACGAGAGCGACCACTGAATCAGGCCGAGATGCAAACGGGCAAGGCTCACGAATCGCTCCGATGCCAGCGTGATTTCGACGCCGCTACGGGTGCGCCAGCGCATCGTTTGCAAAAGCAGGCCGCGCCGCATCTCCAGCGAACGCACATAGTCGGAAGCGTTCTCGACGGTCAGGGTTTCGCCTTCCGCTTCGAGAACGAACGATGTCCACGCAGGTAGCGCGATCATCTCCCGATCCAGAATGCCGCCGGTGGGCGAGTCGTACAGGCCGTTGATGTGACAGCCCACCACGCCTTTCAGACGCGGAGACACGCTTTCGGAAGCACCGCGCACCCCCATATAACCGTTGGCGAGCGCGAACACGGTCGCCTTGCTCACTTCATCCTCCGGTTGGTAGGCGGCGCGGTCATGAATAATCCAGCCGTCTTGATAGTCATAAGTGAACATGGCGCGCAAATACCTCCAGATGGTCGGGACAAACGGGGCAGCGTAGCGTAAAACGGGATTATAGCACGGGGCAATCGCTTCGCCCCAGTATCGGGGCGAAAACACAGCCAAAGGACACCGCAAGGCAGTGTCCCCCTACAGGTCTATTGAGCAGCCTCCGGTTCAAGCACTTCCGATTGAACTTGCGCGGCAACCCGCTGAACAGCAGCAGCCACCGTTTCCGAAAGCGAACTCTGAAAATCGAAGCACGCACCTTCGATCCCAAAGACGATCAACTGTGATGGCAGGCATTCCAGCACCCGCGCCAGTTCCACCGCCTGCGCAATCCCTAGAAGATGCGTCGAACCGCCGGATAAACCCGCCGGGAGCGGCTGAAGATGAGCCGCAAAACGCTTAATCGTCCCTGAAGGCGCACCGGATACCAGCGCGTCAATCATATAGACGACGCAGGCGGGAGTCGTCTGCCACAACTCGATCAGACCAGCGGCCTCGCCGGAATGCTCCATCACACGCACGCCGGGGATCGCAGCGGCAGCCAGCAACCGCGCCGCCGCAATCCCCGCACCATCATCGCCCCGATCAGGATTGCCAATCCCGATCACCAACCGTGTCTCAGTGTCGTCCATCACACACCCGTTTCTACCTTTTCGGCCTACAGACGTTCCCGGTCGAGCTTGAGGAAATGAGTGGCGCACGAGATACACGGGTCATAGTTACGGATGACCTGTTCGCATTGCAGGGTTAAATCGGCGTCATTCAGTTCCAGATGGCTCTGCACGAACCGCCGCAGATCGTCCTCGATGATCTTCTGATTCTGCGAGGTGGGCGGCACAATCCGCGCATCCTGAATCGTGCCCGTGTTGTCGAGGCGGTAGCGATGGTACAGGATGCCACGCGGCGCTTCGGAGCAACCGTATCCGGTTCCAGCGCGGGGTTGAACCGCCACCGCTGCCTCTCGCGGTTGCTGGTAGTTCTCGATAATCTGGATGGCATGATCGCAGGCGTAGACCGTCTCCACCATGCGCACGATGATGCTTTTGAACGGGTTGGCGCAGAACGCTCCCAGTCCGCCAGCCTTCGCCGCCTGCTTCGCCAGCGGGGAAAGCTGCTCATAGTTCAGGTTGTAACGCGCCAGCGGGCCGACGAAATACTTGCCACCCTGCCGCATAGTGGAATGCAGCGCGTTGGAATGCGCCACATGCTCCTCATGGAAGATTTGCTCGTAGTCCGCGATGGCAATATCCAGCCCCTTATTCGACACCAACCGCCCCTCGCACAGCGGGTACTCGTCCGGGTGGTGCAGCGCCACAAATTCGTAGTCATACTCAAATGAGGGGAAAGGCAGCGTGCCGACCCATTCAGTCGTTTCCATCGCCGCGTCCCGCGCCCATTTAAGCCGTTCTAGCAGCGGTTCAAATTCGCGGCGGGTGGGAACGCGGTAGAACCCGCCCACGCGCACATTGATCGGGTGAATCTCGCGTCCGCCCAGCAGATTCACAATGTCGTTGCCCACTTTTTTGAGCGCCAGCCCGCGTTTCACCGCGTCGGGATAATCCCGTGCAAGCTGTATCGCGTCGGGATAGCCGAGGAAGCCCGGCGTGTGCAGCATGTAGGCGTGTAACACATGGCTCTCGATCCATTCGCCGCAGTACAGCAACCGCCGCAACGTGCGAATCGCACCATCTACCTTCACGCCAAAGGCATTCTCAATCGCGTGGACGGCGCTCATCTGATAGGCTACCGGACAGATTCCGCAGATACGGGCGGTGATGTCCGGCGCTTCGCCGTAAGCGCGTCCCCGTAGGAAGGCTTCAAACAAGCGCGGCGGCTCGAAGATGCGGAATTTGACATCGGTCACGGTATCGCCCTTCACCTTGACCTGCAACGCACCTTCCCCTTCCACCCGCGCCAGCAGATCCACTTTCAGGGTTCTCGGTTTGGTTTGAACGGCGCTGTTACCCTTCATGAACATCACTCTCCTTTCGGAAAGCATCGGCATAAGCGTTGAAGGTGCGGAAGACCTGCACCAGTTCCTGCGGGGTTTTGCCCATCGCCTTCCACTGTTCGCTGATGGCGCGGGTATTCGGCGATTCGGAGGGGCCAAAACAACCGTAGCACCCGCGTTGATAAGCTGGACAGAGCGCACCGCATCCGGCCTGAGTCACCGGCCCCAGACAGGGTGTTCTGGCGGCGACCATCACGCACGGCGTACCCCGTCGTTTGCATTCCATACACACGCTGTAGTGCGGCGTGTTGGGCTTGCGCCCGTCCAGATAGGCGATAATCACTTCCACCAGCTGCGCTTTGTTGATCGGACAGCCGCGCAGTTCAAAATCCACAAAGACGTGATCGGCGATAGGCGTGGATTTGCTCAGGGTTTCGATGTACTTGGGCGTGGCGTAAACCAGCGAGGTCAGCGTTTTGACATCCTTGAAGTTGCGCAGAGCTTGAATGCCCCCGGCTGTGGCACACGCGCCGATTGTCACCAGCACCTTTGAAGCCCGCCGCACCCGATGGATGCGTTCGGCGTCGTGCTGAGTGGTGATTGAGCCTTCGACCAACGAGAGGTCATAAGGGCCTTTGACCACCGTCCGCGTCGCCTCCGGGAAATAAGCGATTTCAACCGCATCCGCCACCGCCAGCAGAGCATCCTCGCAATCCAACAGACTCAGCTGGCAGCCATCGCACGAAGCGAACTTCCATATCGCAAGTTTTGGCCTGCTTTTGCGCTGCATTCTAGCCTCCCTAAATCTCCCATTTGGTCAGGAGCGGTTCCACACGGCTGTGGCGAAACACGGGGCCGTCCTTACAGACGAACAATGACCCGACCTGACAATGCCCGCACAACCCAATGGCACACTTCATATTCCGTTCGAGAGACACATAGATGTGATCGCCGCTGATCCCGCGCTTCTTCAGTTCCATTGTGGTGAAGCGCATCATCACTTCGGGGCCACAAACCATCGCCATCGCGTTCATCGGGTCGAACGGCGCTCGCCCGATCAACTGCGTGACCAGCCCAACGCTGCCGCGCCAGTTGCCTGTCGCTCTGTCCACCGTCACGAACACATCCAGATCGAACTGTGACCGCCACTGTTCCAGTTCCTTGCGGTACAGCACATCGGCAGGGGTGCGTGCGCCATACAGCAGCACCACGCGCCCGTAGTCCTCGCGGTGGGCGAGAATGCGGTACATGGCAGGACGCAGCGGCGCTAACCCGATGCCCCCCGCCACAATAATCATGTCTTTGCCGCGTCCGGTTTCCACCGGCCACGCCGAACCGAACGGGCCGCGCACACCTAGCAGATCGTCCACTTTGAGCTTGCTCATCACCCGCGTCACCGTGCCAACTGCGCGGGTGGTATGAATGAGGGTGTCGCGGCGGGCAGGGTCGCCGCTGATGGAAATGGGAATCTCGCCCACGCCGTAGATGTAAACCATGTTGAACTGCCCGGCTTCAAACTGCGGAATATCGGCACTCTGTTCCGGTGTGAGTTCCAGCGAAAATGTATCGCCCGTATCCCAGCGGGTACGCAGCACCCGGTATAGATGGGGAACCATCGGATCGGGATGGCTGAACGTTACGGACGCCGCTTCTGGCAGACGTGTCGCCATGCGAACCTCCTTCACCCGCGTGTCTGATACATATCAATCAACTGCAAGCGTGTGGCCTGAATCCGTTCCATCATGATGCGCGAGAAGCGTTTCATGAACTCATAGCCAAAGCCGGAATCCGCCTCGCACTTCTGAAGCAAGCAGCGTGCATCAAAAGCCAGCACGCGCAGTTCAGTCGCCGCCCGTCCGGTGAAGTGCCAGCGGTAGGGCGGGAACATCCATGACCAGCCGACAATCTCGCCCTCATGGATGGTCTGAAACACGATTTCGCCCTGCCCCGGAACCAGCACCCCCAGTTTGAGTATGCCGGTGCGGATGGTAAAAAACTGCGTGGCCTCCTCCCCTTCGCGGAACAGGAGTTCCCCCGGTTTGATGACCACATTCGACGCGCAGCCCGTAATTAAGGTCAGGTAGGGTTGTGCGAGGCCGTTGAAAAAAGGATGCTGCGCCACAATCGATTCCAATGTTTTCATGAGGTCTTCTTCCTCCGTGTTCCCGTATCCTGCTTGGCTTCATTCTGTGCGCGAATCGTTTGCGCTTCCTCGGTGATGTCAATGCCAACCGGACACCACGTAATACAGCGCCCGCAGCCCACGCAACCGGATGTCCCGAATTGATCCTTCCACGTAGCCAATTTGTGCATCATCCACTGGCGATAACGCGCCCGCGCCGAAGCGCGAACATGACCGCCCACAATGTAGGAAAAGTCCATCGTGAAGCACGAGTCCCAGCGCCGGACGCGGCTGCCCGTTTCCCCTGTCAGATCGGTGTAGTCCTCAACGGTGGTACAGAAGCAAGTCGGGCAAACGAGGGTGCAGTTGCCACAGGTCAAGCAGCGTGCCGCCACCTCGTCCCATACCGGCGACTCGGTGCTGGCGTACAGCATCTCCTGAAGCCGGTGCGTATCCAGCGAACGCCCCATCTGGCCGGCGGTCTGCTCGATGATCGCGTTCGCCTTCTGAAGATCGGCCTCCAGCGCGGGACTGGTGGGGACGGCGCTCAACACGTCCGCGCCGACCTTGCTACCGCTTTCGACCACAAAGTAATGGCGGTCGCGTTCCAGAACCTCGGTCAACGCCAGATCGAACCCCGTGCTGGCACGCGGCCCGCTGTTCATGGAGGCACAGAAACAGGTCTTTCCCGCCCGCCCGCAGTTCACCGCCACAACCAGCACCTGTTCGCGCTGCGCTTGATAAGCGCGGTCTACATACGCTCCGCCCAGCAGCACCTTATCCAGCACTGCCAATGCTTGAATCTCGCAGGCGCGCATCCCGATCAGCGCGAGGCGTTCGGGCGCATGGGGTTCAGGAACAATCGTCATGTTGCCGTTCTGCCGCTGCGCCTGCCACAACCGCAGTTCGGGGGGATACAGGTATTTCTTCCACGAATGCGGCCCCAATCCACAGCCAAACAACCGTTCCGGGTCGCCGGCTTTCAAGCGATACGTGCCGCGTTCCTGCTCATCGGTCAGCCCTACTGGAAGGTCGGCCACCGCCGCAATCTCATCGTAGACCAGTGCGCCATCCCGCGCCCTCGGCCCGATGAGCCGGTACCCTTTCGCCATCAGGGCATCCAGCAAAAGCTGGAAGTCCCGCCGTTCAATCACCTGCTGCGATCTGGATTTCTCTGTCGAAGCTCTGGTCATTCGCATACCCTTTCACCTGCCCGACATACCATCCGTTCCCAACCCGATTCGCTCCCCACAAACGCCTAGCACCTGCGCCAACCCCCGCGCCACCTGCACTGCCGCCCGCCTGATGACGGGCGATGACCGCTGACCGAAGCGAGTGTCGCCTGCCTGAATGCCCACCAGCGTCAGCGCACAGCCGGTTTCCATGACGAGATACTCGCCCAGTAAGTGAACCGGCAGCGCGTGGGTGGAGGCGCTCATCTCATCCACCAGCCGCCAATCCAGTACCCGAATCTCCCCCGGCTGATCGCCCATATAGGCCGCGTCCACCAGAATTACCTGTTCAGCCGCCATGCGGCACACCTGCCCGACGAAATTCTCCGGCGCAAGCCCCGCCTCCACGATCAACCAGCGATCTCCCATGCCCACCAAGCGCCGCAGATGACGCGCCGCCAGAACACCCGCCGCGTCGTCGCCGCACAACACCTGCCCGATACCGAGGACAGCCACCCTACAACCGGGGGGAATCATCTGTTGAAGCTGGCTTTTCCACGAGCGCATGGATGTCCTCATCCCTTCCGTAATCCACCGTGAACGCCTGTTTGTCCAGCGCGGCCAGTTCCCACGCCTCATTCGACAGGCTCAAACATTTGAAGCGACAGCTTTGCACACACTGGCTGCAAAAAATGCAGCGGTCAGTGTGGTAGCGCAGCACGAACCGCTTGGCGGCTTTGTCCACCTCTAGCAGTTCAATCGCCACTGCCGGACAATCTTTGACGCACACCGCGCAGCCCGTACACTTCTCTGGATTCCAGCGCAACTGACCGCGCAATCGCTCCGGCGAAGGCGTCCGTTCCTGCGGATAACTGCGCGTGGCGGGTACGCGGAACAGGGATTGCAGCGCCATGCCCAGAATGGTGCTGATTCTCATGCTGCCCCCTTTCCGATCAGGATTAAGAACCACTGTCCCAACGCCAGCAGAACGCCGTAGTGCCACCACAAGCCGATGGTCTGGTCAATGCGCAGCCGCGCAAACAACGCTTGCACCGTCGTAATGACGAGCAGCAGCGCCAGCGTCTTGACGGCAAAGGCCAGCGGGTCACTCACGCCGCCCAGATACAGCGCCGCCACCAACGTCAGGCCGACGACCAGCGCCACATTCCGGCTCAGGCGGAACAGCGCCAGCCCGCGCCCGCTGTATTCGGTTAGCGATCCAGCCACGATTTCGGTATGCGCTTCCGGCGCATCGAAGGGCGAAAGTTCCAGCTTGCCCATCAAGCCGATCACCGCCACGACAAACCCGACGGGCTGCGTGAACAGCATCCACACATTCGATCCGGCATGGGCGGTAATGCGAGTGATTTGCCAGCTTTCGGCGGCTACGGCTGGCCCCAGCAGCGCCAGCAAAAACGGCGCTTCATACGAGAACAACTGGGAGAGTACCCGCAAGCCGCCCAGCGCCGCATAATGATCGTCGGTAATCAGTCCGGCGAGGCTGGTACACAGCGTCAGCAGACTGAGCAGATACACCGTGACGATCAGATCACCGGCGTAACTGGTCGCAGGAACCACGCCGAACAGCGGCACCGCGAGCGCCGCCGTCAGCACCGCCGCGAGGCTTAACACGGGCAAAAACTCGAACAGGATGCGGTGTACCCCTTCGGGAATGACTTCCTCTTTCGCCAGCAGTTTGACCGTATCCGCCAGCGGTTGAAACCAGCGCGGCCCCACCCGATTTTGCAGGCGAGCGAGCAGTTTGCGGCTGATCCACTCGGCAAGCAGGGCGACCAGCAGCAGCGCCAGCCCGCCCGGAAACAGGAGCAGCGTTCCCAAAGCGTTCATCGCAGCGCCTCATTTCCATAGCGCCGGAATTGTTCCCATGTCCACTTCTCGCGGTTGCCGGCCTGATGAATGACCACAGCGCGATCATTACACGAGAAGCACGGGTCGGTGCCGATCAACAGCATGGGAATGTCGGCCAACTGACGACCGATGCACAGCGCCAGCACCGAACCGAGGTTGCACAGAGTCGGCGTCCGCAGTTTGATTCGTTCGGGCATATCCGCGCCGTTGCTCTTGATGAAGTAGAACAACTCGCCACGCGGCGCTTCCACCCGCGCAATCGTTTCGCCTTCGGGGATGCGGCGCGGCATACGGGCTTGCAAATCCCCTTCAGGAAGATGGTCGAGCAGCACGCGAATAATGCGGCAGCTTTCAAACATTTCGCGGATGCGCACGATAAAACGGGCTTGAAGATCGCCATCCGTTTCCAGCATCACCACCACCGGAATAGCGGTGTAGGCCGCGTAAGGCGCTTCCACACGCAAATCGCGCCCCACGCCGGACGCACGCGCTGTAGGCCCCACAACACCCATACGGTGAGCCTCCGCCGCGCTCATCGTCCCGATACCGCGTATACGCTGCCCCAACATGGGGTCATTCCGCACCAGATCGAGGTAATAACGCGCCCGTTCCTCCATCAATTCGACGGCCTTCAGAACCGATACAATCTGTTCGGCAGTCAGGTCGAACTTCACGCCGCCCAGTGTGTTGATCGAGTGGTTTACGCGGTTGCCGCTGATTTGCTCAAACAGATCGAGGATGGTTTCGCGGTCACGCCACGAGTACATGAACAGGGTTTCAAAACCGGCATCATGCGCAGCCACGCCCAACCACAACAAATGGCTGTGCATCCGTTCCAGTTCAGCAATCAGCACCCGGATGGCCTGCGCACGCGGCGGCGGGGTCACACCGGCTAGTTTTTCCACGCCCAGACAATAGGCCAGTGAATGAATGTGAGAACAGATGCCGCAGACCCGTTCCAGCAGATACAGGTTTTGCACCCATGTGCGGCTGACCACCGCTTTCTCGATGCCGCGATGCGCGTATCCCAAGCGCAGCGTGGCGCCGATCACCGTTTCGCCTTCGACCGTGAACTCGAAGAAACCGGGTTCTTTCAGCGCCGGATGCTGCGGGCCAATCGGTATCGTAAAGCGTTTGGGGGTTGCGGCACTGTCGGGATGGGTTGTCATGATCTTATGCCTCCCCTGCTGCCGCCGGAGACTCTTTCAACAGCGGATACACGCCTTCAGGCCACTCATCGGGCAGAAACAACCGCCGGGTATCCGGCGAACCGCTAAAGGTCACGCCGAACATTTCGCTAATTTCACGCTCAAACACGCTGGCGGCAGGGATGAGCACACACAGGCTGGCGAGTTCCCCGCCTGCCCGCGCCAGCCGGATGCGCAGCGTTAGCACCGCCGCCCCCGCGCAGAAGTGAACCAGCACTTCCAGCACGCCTTCGGATTCACCATGATCGAGTCCGGTGATGGCGGTCAGGTAGCCCCAACCGGAGTCCAGCAGCAGGCGCGCCCCTTCGAGCAAATCACCCGCGTTGATCGTCACATCACGCCGCCCGTCTTCAGGCGTTGTCACCTGCCCGTTCAAAGGCGCGAGATGCTCAAGCGCCGTCTGGAGCGCCGTTTCGACAGCGTTCATGCGCTGCCCCCTTCTAGAATCACATCCACTGGATGCAGTTTTTTGAGCAGTTCGATCACCCCATAGATAATCGCTTCGGGGCGGGGTGGGCATCCGGGGACATACACATCCACCGGTATGAACCGATCCAGCGGGCCGACCACGTTGTAACAGTCGTGGAACACGCCGCACGACAGCGCACACGATCCCAGCGCGATCACAAAACGTGGTTCGGGCATTTGCTCGTAGATGCGCAGCAAACGGTCACGCGCCTGCCGAGTGATGGGGCCGGTGCAAATCAGGATGTCGGCCTGCCGGGGGCTGGCTTGCAGTTTCACGCCCAACCGTTCCACGTCATAGCGCGGGGTGAGCGCCGCCAGCAATTCGATGTCGCAACCGTTGCACGAGCCGGTGTTGAAATGCAGCACCCAGGGCGAATTGGTACGCGCCCATAATGCGACTCCGGCGAGCGCGTTGTTCCAAGCCTGCTCAATCTTCATAGCGGTCATCGTCGTCTTCTTTCACCCCAGAATGAATGCGGTGAGCGAAATGAACAATCCGATCAAATAAATCGCAACCAGTGGTGATCCCCCGCCGCTGCCCACCATCAACACGCCGACATGCAAAAGGCAAAAGAACAGCGCGATCACAAACGAACCGGAATAGTCCGGCAGAGCGCCATCCTTCGAGGCGCGTTCGCCGCCCGTGTAAATGCTGGATTGCAGCGGGTTCTGGCGGTGTTTGCCGGTCAGCGCACGCCCCAGCAACGACAGCAGCGCGGATAGTCCCAAATACACCGCGAAAGCCGCAATCGGGGTGAGCAGGAGGTTCTCGATCATGGTGTCCCTCCCGGCAGCAGCGCCGCCGCCGCCAGTTCCGTCAGCCCGCGCAGACTGTCCGGCCACAAACCAATCCACAGAATCAGCGCACACAGGACGATCAACGGCAAGCGCATCGCCATCGGAAGCGCCTGCCGGATACGGTCGGATGGCAGCGCGGAAGCATCCAGCAGGTTCATCAGCACGGGCAGGTAATAACCAATCGCCAGCAGAATATTGAGCGCCGCGAAAATAACGGTTCCGCGCACCAGCGGGTCAGGGTTGGCAAAACCCGCCGCCAACACCTGCCATTTGGCGATAAACCCCGCCAGCGGCGGCAGTCCGGCGAGGCTGAGGATCGCCAGCACCAGCGCGAAACCGGGCAGCGGATAGCGGTAGGCGAAGCCGCGCACCGTAGTGACCGTAAGTGGCTGTCCTCCGCTGGCGAACAACAGCGCCTCCACCGCCAGAAAAGCCAGCGTTTCCATCACGCTCAACGCCAGAACCGTGAACAGACCGGCCTGTGTCGCCGCCGGCAGTCCCGCATATAGACCGGCTCCCACCCCTAGCAGCACCGTTCCGATGTGGCTGATGCTGGAATAGGCCAGCATCCGCTTGAGTTCGGTCTGACGGAAGGCCAGCAGATTCCCCACCAGCGTATTCACCATGCCAGACAGCAGCAGCAGCACCCCCCACACAGCCGCGCCGTCCATCAGGGACGACAGCGCCCGCACCAGTACGATCAACCCGCTGATCGTCACCGCGCCGGACAAAAACGCGCTCACGCCGGTGGGCGCGGCGGCGTACACATCCGGCAACCATGTATGCAGCGGCACGAGCGCACATTTGATGCCAAACCCGACCAGCAGAAGCGCCCCGGCGACCAGCAGGCCAGTCGGAAGGGTGCCGGACAGGGTGACATCCAGCGCCAGCGTCCCTCGCGCCGCCAGAATCAGCGCGATAGCCAGCACGATCAGCAGCGACCCCACCGCGCTCTGCGCCAGATACTTAATGCTGGCATCCAGCACCGCCAGTTGATGCGCGTGAAACGACACCAGCAAAAACGAGGACAGCACCATCGCCTCGAACCAGACCCACAGGTTAAACAAGTCACGAGCGCAGCCCATACCGATCATCGCGCCGGTAGTCGCCAGCAGCATCGCGTAAAACTTCTCGTCCCCCACCCGCGCCGGATCACCTGCGCTGGAGTAAACCAGCACCAGCGTATAGACGGTCAACGCCAGCAGCGCCAGCAGCAAGCTCAGGCCGTCCATTTCCAGCGCCAGCACACCAATGCGGACGGGCATGAGCGCCCCGGCCTGCGCCGCCAGCCCCACCTGCGCCAGCAGCAGCCACATCAGCGCGGCAATCGCCATGCTCATCCACCAGCAAACCCGTTCCGGTACGCGAATCCGGTTCGCGCCCTGCGGAAAATGCCCCGCCAGATAGACCAGCGGCGACGCGACCAGCGGGAATGCGATTAGCCATGCTGTCCAGTTCATATCAGCGCCCTCCCATCCAGAGGGTGACGATCAATACCAGCGCCAACCCGCCGAGGATGGCGACCACGTTCCAGTTGAACTGATGTGTCTCAATCGGTGCCACCCAACCGCCAACCCGCCGCACACCCGCCACGATGCGAACATCCAACCCGCGAAACACGCGCTCGTCCGCCCGCGCCAAACCGCCGCCGATGCGATCAAACCCGCGCACCAGCACCCGCTGATAGAAGTCATTCAAGCCCCAACCGCGCCCCATCAGCCCGAACCAACCGCCCAAGCGGACAGCCAGCGGGTCAGGCGATCCAACTTCTAACGGATGCCGTCCGTAAACCGCATAGGCCAGCAGCAGCCCGCACAGGCTCAACGCCAGCGATAGGCCAGCGGCGACAGGCTGGAAAGCAACCGTTTCAGATTCGGCGATGGTGTGATGCAACCACGCGCCGAAACTTTCGCTCCCCGGCAGGTTGATCGCGCCGCCGATGGTGGACAGCAGCGCCAGCACAATCAGCGGCAGCACCAGTATGCGAGGGCTTTCAACCGCCGCCGCCGCCGGTTCACTCCGGGCGGTGCCGAAGAACACCAGCATAATCTGCCGTCCGATGTAGAAGGCCGTCAGAAAAGCGGCGCTGCTCAATAGGAGGAATACGGCGGGACGGAACACCCACGCATGGCTGAGAATTTCATCTTTGGAGAAAAATCCGGCTAGGGGCGGCAACCCTGCCAGTGACAGCGCACCGATCACAAACGTCGCATACGTGAACGGTAGCCGCGTCCGCAACCCGCCCATCGTCCGCATATCGCCGCCATGCCCCAGCGCATGAACGACTGACCCCGCGCCGAGAAACAGCAGCGCCTTGAAAAATGCGTGGGTGAGCAGATGAAAGAGCGCCGCGCCATACGCGCCCATACCGGCGGAGACCATCATGAACCCCAGTTGGCTGATGGTCGAATAGGCGAGGACGCGCTTGATGTCGAACTGAGCGACTGCCGCGCCTGCCGCCAGCAGCGCCGTGAGCGCCCCTAGCATGACGATGACATCCTGCGTGAACGGCGCGAGGGCGAACAACACCTGCGAACGCGCCACCAGATAAATGCCTGCCGTGACCATCGTGGCGGCGTGAATGAGCGCCGAAACGGGCGTCGGGCCGGCCATCGCCTCCGGTAGCCAGACGAATAGCGGGATTTGTGCGCTCTTGGCAGCCGCGCCCATCGTCAACAGCAGAGTCAGCAGCACCACCATTGGGCTTCCAACGGACAAGCGCAGGGAAGCCTGTTCAAATACCGTATCGAAGGAGAACGAGCCGAACAGCGTCCCGATCATCAACAGCGCCAGTATAAAACCGGCATCGCCCACCCGATTGACCAGAAACGCCTTACGCGCCGCGCTGCTGTTGCGCCAACCTTCGCCATCGGGCTTGTCGAACCAGAAGCCGATGAGCAGGAAGGAACACAACCCCACGCCTTCCCAGCCGGCGAACAACATCACAAAATTATCGGCGGCCACCAGCGTGAGCATCGCCACCAAAAACAGGTTTAGATAGACAAAGAAGGCTGTATAACGGGGGTCGCCGCGCATATATCCGGCGGCGTAGATGTGAATGATCGTCCCGACGCCGGTCACGAGCAACATCATCGTCACCGAGAGGGTATCCACCCGCAGCGCCCACGCGATCTGCACAGGCGCGACCTGTATCCAGCGTCCGAGTTCGATGACGAGGCCATCCGGCTGATCGAGCAGCGCGGCAAACAGCACCACCGCCACCGCGAATGACAGGGCGGAAGCTACACAGGCGACGATCCCCACACCGCGTTCACGCATCCATTGACCACAGGTGAGGTTGAGAACCGCGCCCAGTGCCGGAAACAGGATGATGAACGGAACCAGTCCGAACATGGCAGTACGCTATCCGGGCTGCTCCAGAGGTTGTTCACGCCGACTGACCAGCATTTTGAGATCAATGGTTCCATAGGTGCGATGCAGCTGTACAGCCAACGCCAACCCGATCACAGCCACTAAGGTATCCACCAGTATGACAGTGGCAGCGAGACTCTGTGCCAGATTCAATTGATTGCTGGCAATCCCAGCCAAGATGAGCGCCAGCACCGCCCCTTTAGCGGCGATTTGTAGCGCGATAATCATTTTGACAAGGTTGCGCAGCACCATCAGCCCGTAAAGGCCGATACCGATCAGCGCCACAACCGCGACAATTCCGAGGTCAAACGGTGTCAGAGTCATACCGCCTCCCGCTGGAATTCGCGCTGATCGTCCCCGACAGCAGATGTGTCCTCCCGTGTCCGAACGACTGCCGGACGGCGGGAAGCCGATAAAAGGTTGAGGATACTGATAACCCCGGCGAAAATCAGAACGATCTGAAGCAACATCTCCAGACCGCGATCTTCCCACAGGACGTGGCTAAAAGAACCGATTGTGAACGCAGGTGGTGAAGTGGAAACGAGCGAAGGAACGCTGAACAGAATCAACAACGCACAGATACCCACCAAGCTGTAGGCCAGTGGACGCGAAACGCTGGTGGTCGGCACGGACGACAGGTGGCCCATCATGCTGACAGCAAACACGAATAGCACAGGCACCAACCCGGTTCCCACGCTCAATTCGATGACAGCGATTTCGTGCGCCCCTAGAGCATAGAGGAAAGCCGCGACAACCGCGTTGCTGGTTGCCAGCCAAAGTGCCGCAAAAAGGAGATGTTTTGTCCTGATAGATAGCAGAGTGCAGACCACAATGGTCAGGGCAAGGCTGATGACGAACATCATTGTGCCTTTAGATAATCCTGTACACTTTTATTGTAGTACCGACAACCCGCAGGCAGTAGTGCTGAACGTCATGTTATAGACCTGCATACCTTGACCACTGCCCGAATCCCCCGCGCAGTTGCAACTTTCCACGCCACCCCGCGTATAATAAAAATACGCATCTTAAGGAAATACACCCCATGCACAACGCACCCAAATTCTTTGTGACGGTCATGATTTGGAGCTGCATCACGGGCATCAGCATCACGGCGCTCATCAGTATGGGGCAAGAGGAGCCGCAGGTTTCGCTGATTATCTGTGCGATTGCACTGGTGACTGCCGCCATCACCACCACACAAATCTGGAATGTGAACGCAGAATCCACCTCGGTAGTGAGATGAGATTATCTCGCACCTCCCGACAAGAACACCGGAGTGAGGAGAATCTCCCGAACTGACCAGCGGTGGTCGGTAAGGTTGAGTGCCATCGCCGGGGTGCGCGGCTCGAA
>Ga0172373_10001740_pt1 | contig 34778 bp, 29 predicted proteins | sample Lak10m_2_FD_114546 | JGI IMG/M metagenome (GOLD analysis project Ga0172373, IMG submission 114546) | Freshwater microbial communities from Kabuno Bay, South-Kivu, Congo - kab_092012_10m | ecosystem: Environmental > Aquatic > Freshwater > Lake | place: Democratic Republic of the Congo...
ATCCATATCCATATCCATATCCATATCCATATCCATATCCATATCCGTAGAAAGACCTTCTCATTTCAATACCATTCAGGATAACGTTTAGGTTCTGAAGTTTTTGAACTTTAAATAACTCCTCTACGCGATGCACAAAGACACGCTTTGAATAATTTGCCTTGAATACGTAAATCGGAATGTCAGCGTTTGCTAAAATTTCAATTCCATCCGAAACAATACCAACAGGTGGATTATCAATCATAACGATGTCAAAACGATCTTTTAATTCTTCAATAATGTCTTTCAATTTCTGACTTTGTATTAATTCAGATGGATTCGGGGGAATAGGTCCTGCGGTTATGTAATGTAAATTGGTGAATTCTGATTTTACAATCACTTCATCTAGCGTGGCCAATCCTGAAATAACATTACTCATACCGGCATTATTTTCTGCCATAAAGCCATGGTGAACCTTTGGTTTTCTTAAATCCAAATCGATTACCACGGTTCGTTTTCCATTCGCAGCAATCAATCCAGCTAAGTTCAAGATTACAAATGTTTTTCCTTCTCCGGAAATGGAAGATGAGACGGCGATTACTTTGGCATCTTTGTTTATGAATCCCATATTTGCACGAATACTACGAATCGATTCTGCCATTCTTGATTTTGAAGACTCCGTAACAACGACTTGAGAATATTTCATTTTTCTCTTATACAAAGGAACTGCCCCTAAGAAGTTGGTTTGAGGAGGGAGGATTTTTTGAAGGTCTCCTGCATTTATAATGTCATTGTAAGTTAAATAGCGCCAAATCATTAATGATAAACCACAAAATATACCGAAAATTATCGCAACGGTATAGATCAATTTTGCATTCGGACTAATGGGACTAGCCGGTAATTTTGGGGCGGTTAAAACTCGAGTTGTACTTGAATATCCGGCATTGCTCAATTCATAGGCAACCTTTTTCTCTGTAAATAGGGTGAAGTAGCGATTATTTAAATCTTGCAGATACTTTAGCCTATCCAACTCCATTGTTTTTTCAGGCAGGTTGTAATAATTGCCTTCTACCTGGCCTAATTTCCCGGAAATCAAAAGACGGTCAGATTTAAGACGATCTTCGATTACTTTCATGCTGCGACGAATACTGGAAATTCTATTTTGAATTTTAATTTCAATTCGTTTAATTTGCTCGTTTTCTAAAGTAACATCGCGCAGCAATTCTTCCTTTTTTTCAAGTAAAGTATTTAAATCTTCTATTTGCCGCATTACAGCTCCCTCAAAACTCTTTTTCCCGACCATTTCAGGAATGAGTTTGTAGATATCCAAACGATTAGGGTCGTTTTTTATACGTTCTTGTACTTGGTAAAGAGTACTCAATTCTTCGTCAATTTCTAGAATTCTTTTTGAGAATTCTGATATTTTATCTGATAAGTTGCTCCCCATTTCTTCAATGTTTGGAATGCGCTCTCTTTTTTGATATTGTGTTAAGCTATCTTTTGAGTTTTTCAATACGCGTGACAGTGAATCTAGCTGAACTTCAATAAAATCAATAGTTTTATTTGAATTTACTTTCTTTAATTCTTCTTGGTATTTAAGGTAAACATCAATCAAAGTATTGGTGATGTCGAAACTCATTTTGGGGTTGGTGTGTTGAAAGGTAATCTCAATGGTTTTTGCCGCAGGGTCAACAGCCACAACTGTTAATTTCGATTTAATTTCATTGAGTAGTTCATTTCTACTGTAGAATTGAAGGTATATTTTGTCGTCTTTGCATGTTTGTTCAAAATCACTAATGGAAGGTATATTGAACTGAATATCAAAGTCCTCGTTTTTCATTCTTTTGTTCGGAAGCGCTTCTGCCTTTTTGAGCACACCATTCTTGGTATAGGACAATACAACATTACTGCCATCCCAACTAATATCCATTCGTGTTCCGCACAAACTTGAGTCTATTAGTTGATAGGCCATGACGGAGAAATTCGTTTCTCTGTAAAGGTCTTTTGTAAGAATTTTACCCTCTGCGTAAAGGTTAACATGTAATCCTAATTTTTCAATTGTTTGATTAATCAGTAATTCCGACCTTAAAAGTTCTACTTCTTGCGTAAGATTTGAACCCTGGCTAACATTCACTGCTTCCTTTCCAAGAATATCTGTTACTTTATTTTCCTCGACTATCTGCAAAACGGCCTTTGTCTCATACATTGGTTTTGTATAGCGAACATATAGATAGGCAATAATTGAAAAAAGGGCAATAAAGAATACTGGCGACTTCCAATGACGTTTTATGATGATCTCAACGATTATCGGATTGAACTGTTTATTGGTAATTAATTTTTTTTCTGGTCCAGTTGACATTTCCTAATTTATCTAAAAATAACAATCACAGCGAGTGCAGTGGTGACAAGGCTCAACCATGGACCCACTTCTTGTAAAATTGCAGAAGCATATCGTGGTTTGTAGTCTACGTAAATATAATCGTTGCTTTGCACAATCATTTCGGCTTGTTTTAGTCCTTGAATTGTTGAAAGGTCAATTTTATAAATTTCTCTTTTTCCATTCATTTTTTTTCGCATTAATTTAATCGAATTTGAGCGTCCATCATTAGAAATACCTCCAGATAAAGCAATTACCTCCAATAAAGAAGTATTCACATTATTTAAGTAAACGACTTGAGCTGAACCTCTTCCGGGAAATACAATTACACGCTGATTGGTGACGCGAATTTGAACAAAGGGGTCCTTGTATGTTTTTGATAAAATGGATGTTAAGGAATCTTCGAGTTGGATAACGGTTAAGCCAGTTACTTTGTAGGAGCCGACCAAGGGGATTTCGGAAGTTCCATCCTGACGTACAAGGTAATCTTGTATCATCTGTCCATTTTGTTGTACCACTCCTTGCCCATCGAGACCCTTTACCCCGGATAAACCAGCAATAATTCTTTCTCCGTTATTAGTACTGAACAAAAAGCTAAATCGATCCCCCGGTCCTAATTTATAATCTTCACTTGGCAGTAGGGGTAAACTGTCGTAAGCGAAGTTTTCATCTTTCGGAATTTGAAATAAGGCATTAGAATTGATGACTTGACATGATGAAATTAGCCATAATAAGCCGATAATAACCCCAAGAAGTTTAAACGTTTTATTCAAATGTATAACCTTTTTCACTTAGTTTGTTTTTGTAATAAATCTCAACGTCTTTAACTAAACGTTGGTAACCGAATTTATTTTCTACGAAAGACCATCCATTTTGTGACATTTTTTGTCGAATATTTTCATCTTCCACTAATTCTAAGAGTTTGTCCGTGTAATTTTCAAGATTATTGGGGGGACAAATGTACCCAGTATTTCCGTCGTCTACAATATCCCTAACGCCTCCCACATCCGTGCTTAAAACTGCAACATTGCAAGCTTGTGCTTCTATTAAACTTACAGGTGTTCCTTCGTTATGGGAGGTGAGACAGATGATGTCCATTCCAGGATTGAATGAAGAAATATCTTTTATCCAAGAAGTAAATAAAATGGGAGCAGTAGGGCACAAAACTTCCATTTTTTGTTGAATCCTATCTCGTTCTTCGCCGTCACCGACAATGAATACTTTTATTTTTTTTGTCGTTCTTAAATGCAGATTGGCAATTACATCAATGAAAAACGAATGATTTTTAACAGGAGATAAGCGCCCAATAATCGCTATTGCCACTTCATCATCATGAATTTTAAATTCTTGTCTCGTTTTCGCTCGTTTTGCTTGTTGGTGTAATTGAAATTTTTGCAAATCAAACCCGAGAGGAATCACCGTTGTTTTATTTTCTGGCGCGATTCGGTACTGGTCACAAAGTTCTTTTTTCTGAAGTGCAGATATGGCAATTATACCATTTGTTTTTGCCGCAAGTCGGCGTTCTATTAATTTAAAGATATGTGTCTTAAAGCTTCCGAAATAGGAGTGAAACACATGTCCGTGAAAGGTGTGGACAATTACAGGTACCTTACAGTCGATGGCAGCTTTTCGTCCTAATGCGCCCGCCTTGGAAGCATGCGTATGAACGATATCTGGATTAAATTCTCGAATTATCTCTTTAATTTTTTTCAATGCTTTTCTGTCACTAAAAAAGTTAGGTTGCCTTTTTAATTCAGGAATCAGCAAAGGTTCTAAACCATAACTACGCGGAATGTGAAGCGAATCAGATTCTCCTTCCTCAGGTAATCCTCCAATTAGCAAGGTTTCAAAGTCGTCGGATAAAAACTTTGACAAAAAGGTAGCATTATAAGTAGGTCCACCGATATTGAAACGGTTAATGATTCTTAACACCTTAATTTTTCGACGCTGCATTCGACTACGGTATAATTATTGAGTTTTTAATAGTTCACTATTCATAACTCATTTGTTTTAATCCTCGTTAAGAACAAATTTTAAGTGAACTTAGACGGTATGAAAACAATGCAAAATTACATTTTATTTCTGTTCTTTTTGATGCTAAATGCCAATATTGAAGCACAAAATTCAATACAGCAGTCCTTAACGAACTTTGTGAAGGACCCTGTTAATAGAAATGCCGCAATTTCGTTTCAAGTAATCAATTTGGAAAACGGCAAAGAAATCGCAGCATATCAGCCTAATTTGGCAATTACCAGCGCCTCTACCACCAAACTTTTCTCAACTGCAGCAGCTTTTGAGCTATTAGGGGCTCAGCACAGACCTAGCACGCGTATTTACATCGATGGAAAAATCAATGAGGATGGTATTTTGAAAGGGAATTTATTTATACGAGGTGGAGGCGATGTCAGTCTTGGAAGTAAATACTTCAACGATCAGGGAAAGGAGCTTGATTTTCTAACTTTTTGGGTGGATTCACTCAAAAAACTCGGTATAAAATTTATCGAAGGAGCATTAATTGCAGATGGTTCTGAATTTGGATATGCAGGTGTTCCGGATGGTTGGGATTGGAATGACATTGGAAATTATTATGGCGCTCCAGCGAGAGGGTTAAATATTTACGACAACCTAGTCAAGGTTAATTTCAAAACTTTTTCACTAGGAAGCAAATCCGCAATTGTTTCCGTTTACCCTGAGGTGCCTGGTTTACATTATAAAAACAATGTGTACGCTGCAAGTGTGAGCGGCGATAATTCTTATTTGTATGGCGCTCCTTTTTCTCTTGACAGATCGGCTGAGGGGAAACTACCGGCCAACCAATCTTCTTTTGAAGTGAAAGGAAGTATGCCAGATCCTGAATATCAATTGGCCTTAGAGTTGTTTAAAGCCTTAGCAAAAGCAGGCATTCAGGTTGAAGATGGTTATAAAGGGGTGCGTACCAATTCTATATTCTCAAATCGCGATTATACTAAAATGACTCTTGTCATGGAACATTTTGGGAAAACAGTGGAAGAAGTTGGCTATTGGACCAATATAAAAAGCGTGAATCTTTTTGCTGAAGGACTATTAAATCAAATAGGATTTCATTTTACAGGAGATGGTCGAACAACTTCCTCATTGACTCAAATAGAAAAATTCTTACAGAAAAATATAGACACAAAAGGACTTGTTTTGCAAGATGGGAGTGGTTTGTCGCGGTCCAATGCAATCAGCGCGGCACATTTCACGAGTCTGCTTACCTACATGTCGAAATCTACGAATGCGGAAGCCTTTAAAAAAACGTTGCCAATTGCTGGAGTTAGCGGAACTTTGAAAAATTTATGTAAAGGGCAGGCTGGAGAAGGGAAAATCACTGCCAAAAGTGGAACAATTAACGGTGTGAAGTCTTATGCAGGTTACGTTGAAAGTTCAACCGGCAAAAAACTAGCTTTTGCCATTACGGTGAATAATTTTACCTGTAGCTCTACACAAATTGTAGATAGGATGGAGAAGGTTTTAAATGCAATGGCTCAATATTAAAGTTCGGTTTTTAAAATCTGACTCCAAAATTCACCAACTGAAATGTTAGCTGTCTCTAGCATTTTAGGAACAATTGATGCATCTGAAAAACCGGGTGTAGTGTTCACCTCTATAACGTAAGGGATATCTTCTACTAACATAAAGTCAATTCTTGCTATAGATTTAAGATTTAATAATTCGTAAATTTCTTTAGCACTCGTTTGAATTTTATTTTTGTTTTCCTCTGAAATTCGAGCCGGTGTAATTTCCTGAGATTTGCCATTGTACTTTGCATCGTAATCAAAAAAGTCATTTTCTGATACAATTTCCGTTAGGGGTAGAGCGACTAATTCATCGTTATTTCGATAGACTCCACATGTAACTTCAACTCCTTTTAAAAACGATTCAATGACCAATGAAGACCCTTCTGAAAAGGCAACATTAATTGCAGGGGCCAATTCTTCAATGGTATTGACTTTCGAAATGCCATAGCTCGATCCTGAATCACAGGGCTTCACGAAGACAGGCAATCCGAGTTTCTCCAAAATTTCCAAAGCATTATATTTCTGTTCTCTGATTAATCTTACTGAGGAGGCCACCTTAAAACCAAAGGTCTTCAAAAATTGATTGCAATACCATTTATCAAAGGACAAAGATGATGCAAGAACTCCTGAATTTAAATACGGAATCTTATGTAAATCGAGCAAAGCCTGGATTTTACCATTTTCTCCTGGCTCACCGTGAATATATACCAAGCCTAAATCTATTCTAATACGTTCGCTACCCTGCTGAATCGATAGATCTTCCTTAAAAAACTGGAATTTATCTTGGTTATGAACTGCATACCAATCCGAATTTGAGACAACAATTAAATATGCCTTGTATGCTGATGGAAAATTCTTAGCAATGTTGCGAGCGCTCTTCATGGATATTTCAAACTCAGATGAAAATCCACCACAAAATATTCCTAATGTTTTAGTCATTTATTTTGATTTTTCCTCCGAAAATAGGAAGGAATGCTTCAAATGAACGTTGTGATGGATAAAAGTTATTAGCATCGCTTTTTTCAAAATGTATTTTAAACTAATTTTACCCATCAATTGTCTTAAAGAGTAATGTCAGATTCCATTCGTATTAAAAAACCCAATTGGTTGCGTGTTAAATTGCCTATTGGCGAAAATTACCGCAAGGTTCGAGGTTTGGTTGATCAACACAATTTACACACAATCTGCGAAAGTGGGAGTTGTCCAAATATGGGCGAATGCTGGGGAGAAGGTACGGCAACTTTTATGATACTAGGAAACATATGTACGAGATCATGTGGTTTTTGTGCTGTAGTGACTGGGAAGCCAGAGGAGGTGGATGAATTTGAGCCGGGAAGAGTGGCCGAAAGTGTCAAAATCATGGGTGTAAAACATGCCGTGATTACTTCTGTAGACCGGGATGATCTTAAAGACGGCGGAGCAGAAATTTGGGCGCAAACCGTTCGTTCAATTCGACATAAATCTCCGGGAACGACATTGGAAACTTTAATTCCCGATTTTGCTGGAAAATGGGAAAATTTGCAAAAAATTATAGATGTTGCACCTGAAATTGTTTCCCATAATTTGGAAACGGTTCGACGATTAACCAAGCAAGTTAGAATTCAAGCAAAATACGACCGTAGTTTAGAGGTGCTTTTTAGACTTAAAAAAGGAGGTATGCGAACAAAATCCGGAGTAATGCTTGGATTGGGTGAAACAGAAGAAGAAGTTCTAGAAACTATGTCGGATCTACGTCAAGTTGGTGTTGATATTTTAACCTTGGGTCAATATTTACAACCAACACCAAAGCACTTGCCAATTGTTGAATTTATTCATCCTGAAATGTTTGATTTTTACAAGTCAAAAGGATTAGAAATGGGATTTAGGTATGTGGAAAGTGGACCCCTTGTGCGTTCTTCCTATCATGCCGAGAAACATATTTTCTAAAATTATAAACTGAATTTATCATTCTTATTAAAACAATATAAATTTTTTGCGTGTTAAATAGACAAATTATCATTAATTTGGCTTGCTAAAAGTTTAATCTAAACGAATAAAATATGAAAAAAGGATTGTATTTAATTGGTTCTCTTGGTTTTACGGGCTTAATTGCATGGGTATCACTAACAAAAATCAATTTAAATTCCCCAGAAGCTTCTTATGAGCAAAGAGAACTAGGTGCGTTTGAAGCGCAAAAAGCAGATGAGGCTGCGGCTTGGTTAAGGGCGCGTTACATTGATGTTCAAACTGGAGAGACCATCAGTCAGGAAAAATTAGCTGAAATTCAAAAAGAATTTTCAAAATTAGACAAGAACAAATCGATAACTTTTCTTGATCAAGGTCCAGACAATATTGGAGGTAGAACGCGAGCGATTTGTGTAGATAGAACCGAACCAACTCAAAATATTCTTTGGGCAGGAGGTGTATCCGGAGGATTGTTCTATTCTTGGAATAAAGGTAATACATGGACACGAGTTGAGAGTTATGCAGATGCTGGTGCTAGTCCATTTATCTCATCTATGACGATGACAAAAGATGGTACGCTTTACGTGGCAACGGGGTCTAATCAAGAGTCATGGAATGGTAACGGAGTATGGTATTCAACGGATAAAGGGGTTACATGGGACAAAATCCCCGGCACTAATTCAGTTACGGAAATTGAAAGTGGCGATGCGTCTGATTATGTTTGGTTGACCACTACCCAAGGTCTTAAGAAATGGAAACTTGGTTTAACAGCGATGGAATCTACAGGTTCTCCAACATCAGGATGTTTTGCTTTAAAAATTTCTAAGGATGAGCAAGTGATTGTAGCGGCTTTTGGATCTAATAAAACGTATGTTTCTACCGATGGAGGTTTGACATTTACAGATAAATCAGGTTCAGCAACGAGTAATTTGGTTCCAACGGGAGCTGCAAGAATTGAATATGCTATTTCTCCGACGTTAAATGATGACGGTAAATATTCATTGTATGCAGTAAGAACAAATAGTAATTTGCTAGGAATGAACGTTTCACATGACAACGGTCAGACATGGTATCAATTCGTAGGAGCTTCCGGAGTTGATGGCCCATTAAACATCTACAGAGATCAAGGTACTTACAACTCAATTGTATCGGTTTTACCAAATAATCCCGAAGAAATATTAATTGGAGGAATCGATATTTGGAAATGGAAACAAGCTGTAAGTAATCCTCCTTCTGGTGGTTTCGAGCAAGTTTCACAATGGTTTGTGTCGCCAAGTTCTCCTGTATACGTTCACGCTGATAATCATGAAATGAAATGGGACGATAATGACCGGTTCTACGCAGGTAACGATGGAGGTGTTGGTGTTTCAACAGACTATGGACAAACATATTTCCCAGCAAACAGAGGTTACAATGTGACACAATTTTATGGTATTGCTTTCGATAGAGAAGGTGCTGTAATGGGTGGAGCTCAGGATAACGGAACACTTTATAACGACCATACGCTTTCAACATATCAAGAATTTAGAGAAGTAGGTGGTGGAGATGGCTTCGAATGTGAGATTTCTTTCTACAATCCTCGTGTTATGTTCTCCTCAGTTTATTATAACTCAATTTCGAGATCTGGAGACAAAGGTCAGACATGGACGTCGTTCAATCCAATTCTTCCGGGAACTTATGATCCTGCAGGTACTGATGGAAGTCCTTATCATCCTTTTCATACAGAATTTATTCTGGCAGAATATTATGATATGAATTCTCAAGATTCTGTTACGTACGTAGCAACTAAAAATTATCCTGCAGGTACGGCAATTAGAATTCCAAGTTTATCTTCAGGCGATTCAATAACTTATGTTACGCCATCTGCCCTTTACTTTGATGATACGCTTTATTACAACCCTTCTTTGACAAGTAACGGTAATAATTTTGGTGAAAATCCCGCGACAGGTGAGTTAGTGAACATGGGAGAGGATACAGTAATTTACAACGTGGCTTGGGATACTTTGCGAGTACAAGATCCATATCAATCATGGTTCTTAGTATACGTAAACGCGAATGGTGGGGAATTATGGGGTACAAGAAACGCTTTACGATTCTCAGTAGCGGCTGTTAATTGGGTTTGTATTGCAAGAGGCATTGGGTCAAGTGGAGGCTTCCAATTTGACATGGAATTTACACGCGATTTAAATCATCTTTACGTAACAGCAGGTAATGGTGTTTGGAGAATCGACGGGTTGGGATCTGTTTATACTTCTGATCCTGATTTTAATGATAAAGTCTCATACAGTGGTACCGGTGTAAATGCAACTACACCGACCTTTACAACCGCCACTAAAATTTCAAACACTGGTTACGAAGGAATAGCCGTAAATCCTAATGATGATGATGATTTATTGTTGTTGGCAGGATTCAATGGTTCGAATAGAAGAACCAGTAATGCATCTACGGCAGGTACAAACGGCGTTACAAGCGTAGCGTTAGGAAGCGTTTCTGGAGTAGCTTGTTACGATGGAATAATAGATGTTACAGATTCTGATCGTTTAGTTCTCGGTACATCAAGTGGTGTTTTAGTTTCAGAAAACGGAGGAACGACTTGGACTAATGCGTCTGCAGGTTTCGAAGGAACTCCTGTGTATGAGGTTCGTCAATCTTGGAGAACATTTGCTGAAGGAAACGGAAGACCAGGAGAAATTTATATCGGTACTTATGGCCGAGGAATTTGGAGTTCTTCCTCTTATCTAAGCACACCATCGTTGAATATTTCTCAATTCAAAACGAAATTACTTGCTTTTCCTAATCCAACAACGGACAACACAACGTTGCAGTTCCAATTGGCAAAAGCAGGAAACGTAACTGTACAAGTTTATACAATAACTGGTAGAATGGTTAAAAACACAACAGTAAAAGGTCTTGAAGCTGGAGACAACTCAATCCAATTGGATTGTGAGGACCTACCACTAGGTACATACATCGTGAAATTCGTTTCTGGTAAGCAGGTAGATAATACCAAATTTATCAAAATGTAAATATTTAGTATTTCTAGGAAGGGTCAACGCAAGTTGGCCCTTTTTTATTTGTGACAGTCATCCATTGTGGGATTACTTGTTTTGGACTCGGTCTTTTCATATATGTTTATGGCGGGGCTAACGTATGGAATATCTAAATTTAAACCGCGCAACATGGTTAAAATACCAACCAGTATAATTAAATAGGGAATCAGGGCTTGTAAACTTTTAAACTTATTTAGCGGTAAGGAATGAATTCCTAATTGATAGGTAAAAAGTAATGGAAAGGTACCTAAACCGAATGCCAACATTGAAAGAGAAGTGATTTGAAAGTCTAATGCCGAAAGACTTGTTAATAAGGCATAATATACGAGACCACAAGGTAAAATCCCATTGATTATACCAAGTAAAGGAATTTTTAATCGACCATGGGAATTTCTTAAAATGGCGAATAAACTATTATTGAGTTTTATTGAAAACAACCTTTCAAGAATATTCTGTTTTCGATTTTTTAAAATCTGTTCAAATGCAATAAAACATAACAGAACCCCTGTTGTAAAGGCCATTATTTGCAATCCGAGTACAAGGGAAAAACTGAATCCAATTAATCCAACGATTATTCCAAGAACTCCATAAGTGAGAATTCTAGAAAAATGATAAAGAAAAAGATCTCTTAATAGCGTTTTTTTGCTCCTTCGGTTAAAAGGAATAATAGACACAATTGGTCCGCACATAGCTATGCAGTGAATGTTAGAAATAAGTCCAAGTAAAAATGCACTGGTAATAAACCACATCACGGAATGGTAATAGCATAAATCTGTTCTGAACGATTTATCTCTGAATTTATAACAGTCGAATATTCAATTATTATTGAGTACTTTCCAGATTTTAGTTTCGAAAAAGGAATGTAGAATGGTAAATTGGATGTTGAAAATGAAATATCATCCTGTTGATTATTAGGTCTAAAGAAGTTAATTTTTAAATTTCGGATTTCATGTTTTGATACATTTAATACAGTTAGATAATATCCTTTTTGAATTGATATCTGAATTGGATTGCCAATTTTTTCGGCGTAATTTCGGGCGTCGAGTTGTTTTTGAAATTCTAAGTCTTTTGTGTAATAATCTTCCGTGGTAAGTTCTGCACCTACACCGTTAAGATATATGGCAAGAGATGATATAAAAACGATAAACATTCCCATTGCAATTCCAATACCTAGTTTGATACTCATAAAAGTGGTCCTATAAATTTTGTTTTTACCTCATCAACTTTCTCACCATTCCCATAGACTTCAATCTTCAGTTTCTTCACACCATCTTTTAGAAGACTATTAGGTACTTTGACAACTATTCTTTCTTTAGTTTCGGCCTCACTTTCTAAAAATATATGACCTCCAACGACTTCGATTTCAACTTGAGGGTCAGTTGATTTAAGAGAAATTTGATAATCTTCTTGAGTTTTATTTAAAATATCCACTTCGAATATATTACTAACTATTCCTTTACTGTCTATACTATATGTTGAACCTCGTTGACGAATGATGTTAGTTTCAAAATCTTTTCGAGTGATGAGTAAGGCACCAAAAACTATTAATAGCCCAAGAAGAACAGCACTATACGCCTTCACTCTTAAGGTCCACTCAAAGGGTGTTCCGGCTTTAATTCCATTTTCAGAAACGAATCGTATTAAATTCTTTTCTTGATTAACAGCATCCATCATGTGATTGCATTCGTCGATGCATGCTGTACAATTTATACATTCTAATTGCGTCCCATTTCTAATATCAATTCCAGTTGGGCATACATGCACACATTGTAAACAGTCAATACAAGCTCCTTTCCCAGCGATAGATCGGTCTTCATTTTTATGTATTTTCGATCGAGGCTCCCCTCTTTTTGAGTCATAAGCAACCACCATAGTGTTTTTATCCAATAAAACACCTTGCAATCTACCGTATGGACAAATTGTGGTACAAACTTGTTCTCTTAACCACATATATACAGAGAAAAAAACAAAGGTAAATATTGAAATAGCAATGAATCCTCCAATATGTTCTCCAATAGGATCATGTTGAATTTTCCAAAGTTCTTTGGATCCAATAATGTAAGCTAAAAAAGTATTGGCAATTAAAAATGAAATAATTAAAAAGATCGAGAATTTCAATGATCTCTTCCAAATTTTAGTCCATGTCCATTTAGAATCTTTTAATCTACGTTGCTCTGTCCAATCACCATCGATTAGATATTCTATTCGTCTGAATAACATTTCCATGAAAATAGTTTGAGGGCAAACCCAGCCACAGAATATTCTACCAAATATAATCGTGAAAAGAATAACGAAAACGACACCAACGATTAGTAAAATAGCGAATAAATACATGTCCTGTGGCCAGAAGACTTTGCCCAAGATTACAAACTTTCTTTCAAGGATATTTAATAACAAGAACGGTTGTCCATTGATACGAATATGAGGACCCGAGAATAAAAGAACTAATAGGAAATAACTGATTACTTTTCTAGCATTGAAATAATTTCCTTTTGGCTTTTTTGGAAATATCCAAATGCGTTTACCTTTCTCATTGACGGTAGAAATTTTATCCCGAAAAGAATCGTTTACTTCACTCATTAAACCTTATTTTTCCATAATTTTTCCTTCAGGTGCTTTTCCTGCCTTATATGGAAGAGATAAAATATAGGATGCCACCTGTTGAATTTCAATAGGATTCAATTTAGATTGATGATCAGGCATTCCATTCCCACCTTTTTTGATTTTCCCAAATACTTGTTTTATATCAAATCCAGTAATCCAATATTTATCTGTTAAATTAGGCCCAACTTCTCCTTCACCATCAGTTTTATGACATGTGACACAATGCTTACTGTAAATGGATTTTCCAGAAGATAAATCAGCATCAGATGTCAATAATGTTGCGTTTGTTTCATCGACGTTCATTTTCATCTTTGTTCGATATGCGGCTATTTCCTCTTGTGCTGCTGCCATTTCTTTTTCATATGCCTTAATTTGAAGATCTGAAGTACCAAACACGTGGTAATTCAATAAATAGCCAATACCAAAAAAAATACTAAACCAAAAGCCCCATACCCACCAAGGAGGTAAATTGTTATCTAATTCGCGTATCCCGTCATACTCATGTTCGAGCATAATTTCGTGTTCATCTTCTATTGCTACTGAATCTGTCAGGATGGCATTTATTTTTTTAAATGTTTCAACTTTAATTGGCTTTTCTTTTGGAACTTCCTTTTCTGCAAGTTTCAATAACTGATTAAAAAGTTTTTTAATATATAAAATAACAGCTACGAGAATTAAGTCGATAACTACAAGTGCATACAAATCTGATGTTTCTACAAGTAGCCAAGGTAAGCCAATGCCTTCCCCGTCTCCCATAAAATCTAGCGCATAACTTTTTCCTGTCACAGCCAGTGAGGCAATGATTAAAATTGGGAGAAGTGTTTTGTTTTGGTTTTTTTGCGAAACACCCTCTTTGAAATAAGTAGATTTGACTAAAGTAACGATAGAATTAGACAAAACGACTATAGCAATCAATAGAATCACCGTTAGAAACAAAAGCCCATAAAAAACGGTTAGGTTTTCTGAGTAATAGGCAACAAGATTCGCGTCGGGTTTGACAACTTCAGCAATTGGTTCTTGAGCATTTATATATGAATGCCCCAACAACATAAAAAGCGCCAATAAAAGTAAATTATTTGTCTTCATTTGTCTGTGTTATTTCATTATCAATTAAAGGTAAGTCGCTCATTTCGTTCACATGATTACGATTCATTTTAATGACATACCAAAGTATTAAGGCGAAGAAAATGGTAAATATCAACAAGGAAATGATGGGATATATTGAAATATTCTCCATCGATGTCATGTTATGTTTTATAAATCTTAGCATTATTTTTTTATTTTAATATCAGTTCCTAATCTCTGTAAATAGGCTATCAAAGCAATTATTTCTTTTTGCTCTAATTCGGTAATAAAATCCTTTGCATTTCTTCCAACCAATGCCTCTTTAGGTGATTTACTTACAATGTCACTAGCAATATTGTGCGCTTGCTTTTTAAGGTCGGCGATTGCCTTGGAATCATATCCGTCTGGATAAGGCACCCCGAGGGTCTGCATAGCTCTAATTTTCTTTTCTGTATAGGACAAGTCTAACTCATCCTCTCGCAGCCAAGGATATGCAGGCATGATAGATCCTGGAGATACTTCTTTTGGTCTGATCATGTGTTGGTAATGCCAAAGATTGCTTCTGACCCCACCTTCTCGAGCTAAATCAGGACCTGTTCTTTTTGATCCCCATTGAAACGGGTGATCGTAAACAAATTCACCTGATTTTGAGTATTCTCCGTAACGCTCCGTTTCAAATCGCAATGGTCTAACCAATTGAGAGTGGCAATTATAACAACCTTCTCTTACATAAATATCTCGCCCTTCCAGTTCCAAAGGGGTGTATGGCTTTACAGACGAAATAGTTGGGATATTACTTTCTACGATCATAGTTGGAATTATTTCAATTAAGCCTCCAATTGCAACAACAATCAAACTTAATATCATAAAACGTATTGGCTTTCTTTCAATCGCTTTATGCCAATATTCATTTTCGTGGTTTCCTTCGATATGACGTGTAACTGGTGCCTCTGCCTCTTCATTTGCAACTAAAACACCGGATTTTGCAGTTTTTACAAGGTTATAGAACATCATAATAGCCCCAATTATGTAGAAGAGTCCGCCGAGTGTTCTTAAATAATAAAATGGTTTTAATTCGTTTACTGTTTGTAGAAAGTCAGGATTAGTTAATGTGCCATCTGGATTAAAATCTTGCCACATGAGTCCTTGCATGAATCCTGCGATGTACATTGGAATGGCATATAAAATAATACCTAATGTTGCAATCCAGAAATGTTGATTGGCAAGCTTTCTAGAGTATAACTGAGTGTTATATATCCTTGGGAATAACCAATATAATAAACCAAAGGTTAGCATACCGTTCCATCCCAAACCTCCAACGTGCACATGTGCTATGGTCCAATCCGTGAAATGTGAAATCACATTGACATTTTTCAATGATAGTAATGGGCCCTCAAACGTTGACATTCCATAACAAGTTAATGCCACCACCATGAATTTGAGCATAACATCATCTCTGACTCTGTCCCAAGCGCCTCTCAAAGTCAATAGACCATTTAACATACCTCCCCAAGAAGGAGCAATTAACATTACGGAGAACACAACCCCTAAACTCTGTGCCCAATCGGGTAAGGTGGAATATAATAAGTGATGTGGACCAGCCCAAATATAGATGAAAATTAGTGCCCAAAAATGTATGATTGAAAGACGATAAGAGTATACTGGTCTATTTGCCGCTTTAGGTACGAAATAGTACATCAAACCTAAATACGGTGTAGTTAGAAAAAATGCCACAGCATTATGGCCATACCACCATTGGACTAGCGCATCTTGTACTCCAGCATACCATGAGTAACTTTTCGTAAATGATATGGGAAGTTCGAAAGAGTTGAAAATATGTAACATGGCTACTGTAACGAAGGTTGCAATGTAGAACCAGATCGCAACATACATGTGTTTCACTCTCCGAGCTAAAATTGTTGCAAACATATTCCAACCCCATACCACCCATATTCCAGCAATGGCAATGTCAATCCACCATTCTAATTCAGCATATTCCTTTGCAGTGCTTATTCCAAGTGGTAAGGTTACAACTGCTGAAACAATAATTGCCTGCCAACCCCAAAAATGAATATAGGTGAGTTTTTCGCTCCAATTTCGTGTTTTTAAAAGGCGTTGAATGGAGTAATAATATCCCATAAAAATACCGTTGCCAACAAAGGCGAAAATTACGGCATTCGTGTGCAATGGTCTAATCCTCCCAAAGGATATGTATTTAAATCCTAAATACTCATTAAAGAACTCTGGGAATGCTAACTGAGAGGCTAATATTAGACCCACCAACATTCCGGTAATTCCCCAGATTACGGTGGCATAAGCAAAATTTCTGACAATTTTATTGTCGTAGCTAAACTTCTGAATTTCCATTTTTTTCCTTGATTTGTTTTTTTTCATCGTCAAAGAGAATTCTAACTGATGGCGTGTAGTCGTCTTCGAACTGACCATTCTTTGTTGCCCATATAAAGATGAAAAGAAAGAATATGGCAATGACTAAACTTACAATCAACATCAAATAGATTATTCCCATGTTGCAAAAATCTTGAGAAATTAAAAAAATAAGAATGACTTGGATTGTGTTAAAAACTGATTTAAATCATGTTTTTAAGGCCGAGATATTGTTTGTATTTCAATTGAACCGCCATTGTACTTAACAATACAACAGTTAATGAACTTACGGGCATTAATATGGCAGCAACTAATGGAGTTAAACTTCCTGAAATTGCAAAGGTTAAACCTATGGTATTGTAGAATAATGAGAAGCCTAAACACCACCTTAGAACTTTTTTGGCATATAGTGCGCTCTTTAAAAAAATTGGTAAATCTCCTAATTGTCGTGAATCAAGTATAGCGTCTGAAGTTGGCGTAAATCGGAACATATCTGAGGAAATGGCAATGCCAACATTTGCCTCTGTTAATGCTCCCGTATCGTTCAATCCGTCACCAACCATCAGAATTTTTCTCCCAGTTTTTTTCAACTTCTCAACAAATAATTTTTTGTCCTCGGGATTGTTGTTGAATAACAGGTTTTCTTCCTTAAAACCAATTTTTACTAAATTGCTTTTTTCAAAATCAGAATCTCCAGAAACCACATAAAGTTCATAAGAAGTGAGTTCTTTAATTAGAATTTCTAAATTGTCCCTATACTTATGACTCATTGTAAAAACTGACAATAATTCATCGTTCTTAGTGAAATATACCGAAGTCTTCACACTCTCATTAGAAATATTACAAAAATCGGCACTTCCCACTTTGTAAGAATTCCCTTCGAAGTTGCAACAAACACCTAGACCTTTTTCTTCTTTAAAATCTGTTATTTTAATTGGTTTAAAAGAAGCAGAAATTAATTGGTTTATTGACCTTGCTAGTGGATGAGTAGAGTTACCAGTGATTTCGTAAAGAACGGCAGAATCCGTTTCATTTAACACCTTTCTGTTTTCTGAGTGCACTTTTAAACTATCTGTTAACGTTCCCGTTTTATCAAAGATAATTGTGTCGATTTCTAACAATTTTTCGATAACTAGTGTGTTTTTTAGATACAAACCTCCCCTTCCAAGTACTCGCATCACATGTCCAAAAGTAAAGGGAGCAGAAAGGGCTAGAGCACACGGACATGCCACAATTAAGATGCTCACCACTACTTTTACTATCATGGATACATCAATAAAAAAATAAACCAAAGAGCTAACCATGCAGATAATCAGCAGGGCAATAAGAAAATAATAGGAAATTTTATCTTGATACTTTACAATTGAAGTTTCTTCATCATTTTTAACGGATGCATTCCACAGTTTGGTTAGATGACTTCTGTTGACTTCTTCTTTAACCGTTAGTCTGGTTTTTTCTCCAAGAATTTTTCCTCCTGCGTAAATAAATTCACCGTACTTCCTTGTAATTGGGATGGATTCTCCTGTGATAAAACTATAATCGAGAGTTGCAATTTCTTCGTTTAAATTGGCATCACACGGTATAATTTCTTCATTTTTTAATTCGATTACATCACCTATTTTCAATTTTTCAATTGGTGTTACAATTGAGATTTCATTTTCGATTTTTGTTACGGCAACGGGAAAGTATGATGTGAAATCTCTATCAAATGAAAGGGATCTATACGTCTTGTTTTGAAACCATTTACCTATAAGAAGAAAGAATATAAAACCAGAAAAACTATCCATGTAACCCGGACCATTATTAGTCATAATAGTATATAAACTTTGACCATATAAGGCCAGAATACCAATAGAAATGGGAATGTCAAGATTGAGAAATCGTGTGCGTATTCCCTTGTATGCCGAAATAAAATAATCGTTAGCAGAATATAACAATACCGGCAATGATACAAAAAATGAAAGCCAAGACGTAAAGTTTCGAATTCCATTCGTGTCATTTTCAATGCCTCCATATTCAGGAACACTCCAAAGCATAATACTTCCAAAAGCAAAACCCGCGAGTCCAATTTTCAATAAAAAGGTCTTGTCAATAAGGCTTTTTTCATCGGTTTTCTTTCCGAAATTTGGTTTATATCCAATTGAATTCAATAGAATTGCCAATTTGGACATAGATATTTTTTCATGATTAAAATCAATAATGGCCTCTTTTTTAATGAAATCAACTTGAGCACTTATTACGTTTGAATTGATTTTATGCAAATTTTCTAAAAGATAGATACAACTGCTGCAGTGTATAGAGGGTAAAAACAGTTTTACTCGTGTAAACTTATCGTCTTTGAATAAAACATATCGTTGTGAAATTTCTTCCAAATCTAAAAAGTTGAAAGCAGATTCCAGGTTCTTTTCGTTCATTCGATAACCCGGATTTTGCTCTAAAGAATAAAATGACGAAAGGTCACTCTCCTTAATTAGATCATAAACTTGTTTACAACCGTTACAACAAAATGATTTTTCATCGTAAAGAATTAAATCGCGACCTAAGTTGTCTCCGCAGTGAAAGCAAATTTCAGTTTTCAAATTGTAGTTGAGAAAAGAGGTTTTTGGTAGGTGAAGTCTATCAGGTCGCTATCGAAAGCCATACAAACGTTGCGAATAAAGGGAAGACCTTTTGAAGTAACGCTTACTGATTTTTCGTGCCAACTAACTAAATCGTCACTTATTAATTCTGCAAGTCTTTTTTTTACATTCGACAAGTATTGTTCATTTGATAACTCCTCAGGAATTTCTGTGGAATATGTACACATTAAGTTTAAAATAACTTTACGAATAGCCATTTCCTTTTTGGTTAAAAAATGTCCTTTTACGATAGGAAGTAAACCTTTATTTATACTTTCTAAATATTCTTCCAATGATTTGGTATTTTGAGCATATGAGGTCCATGAATCCGAAATTGCAGACATACCTAAGCCTATTGAAGCACTAGTAGATTGAATAGTATAACCCATAAAATTACGATGCAATTTTCCTAATTTCATCGCTATTGCTAGTTCGTCACTTGGTAACGAAAAATGATCCATTCCAACGGATACATATCCCGCTGCAGTTAGTCTCTCTAGCGCTTCTTGATATAAAACTAATTTTTCAACATTTTTTGGCAAGTCCATATCTTGGAATCCTCGTTGACCATTCCCTTTAATCCAAGGGACATGGGCATAACTATAAAGTGCGATCCGCTCAGGTTGTAATTCTAAAGTTTTATTAATTGTGTCAATCCAACCGTCCATTGTTTGAAAAGGGAGTCCGTAAACTAAATCATGATTAATGGAAGTAAATCCAAACGTTTTCGCTTTTTGATGAACATCTTTTATTTGATTAAAAGTTTGAATGCGATGAATGGCCTTTTGCACAACAGGATTATAATCTTGTATTCCAAAACTAATTCTTTTAAATCCTAATTTATTAAGTGATTTCAAATGTTCATCAGTTGTTGAATTTGGATGAGCTTCAATGCTTAATGAAGTTGAATCAATCGATGATGTGCCAAGAATAGAAGTTAGGAATCTCGATAAATTTTCTGAAGAAAAAAATGTGGGTGTGCCACCACCAAGATGCAGTTCTTTTATTTTTAACTGTCCTAGAAGAGACAAGTAGAGTTTCCATTCTCTTTCAACACCATTTAGATATGGGATTTCGATCCCGTGATTTTTTGTAACTCTTTTGTGACAGCCACAAAACGTACACAAACTCTCACAAAACGGAAGATGTATATAAACACTGACTTCTTTTGAATGAGAATCGTTTATTTGTTTGGACAATCGATCTATCCATACATCAATAGACATAGGTTCATCTTTCCAAAATGGAACAGTGGGATACGAAGTATACCTCGGTCCCGGCACGTTGTATTTTTGTATCAATGTGTCGAGAGTTTTCATGACGCAAACTTACGGCAACCCAAATGTTGAAAAAATGATATTTATCAACTTTGAGAAATAATAACAAGTATTAATTTTGCATGGAATAACGACCCAAACTAATGCTTGATAAATCTCACAAACACATTTCTTGTGCGACATGTTCAGCGCGACATATTTCTCCAATAAATTCACTGACGAATTCGGAATTAGAGCACATGGAAGCGCATCGTTCCTGCAATTACTTCAAAAAAAATCAATCCCTGTTTTTAGAAGGGTCATATCCTCGTGGAGTATTTTGTTTAAACCAAGGAAAGGTTAAAATCTTTAAAAGGGGAGACGAAGGAAAAGAACAAATTATTCATATCGCAAAGCATGGTGAGTTAGTCGGATTTCGTGCTATGTTCAGTGGAGAGCCTTACAACGTAGCGGCAGAGACTTTAGAAGAAAGCAATATTTGTTTCATTGCAAAGGATGAATTTTTATCTCTCATGGATACCAATCCGACATTAAGAAATGGCATAATTAAAGAGCTTTCTAAAGAATTAGCCGAAAGGGCAGAATTTATTACGAATATGGCTCAAAAATCAGTCAGAGAGCGACTTGCATTTGCCTTAGTTATTTTGTCAGGAATTTATGAGAAAGAACCAATAAATCTCTCCAGGGAGGATATGGCAAATTTCGTAGGTACGGCCACCGAAACATTAATTCGCTTACTTAAAGATTTTAAAGAGGAAGGTTTAATTGAAGTTCAAACGAGAAAGCTAACTGTCATAGAACCAAATCGATTACTAGATATTGCCGGTCGTTGAAAGGCAAATTCTGACGAAATTCTCTAGAATAATTGCTCCTTGATTCCCCGATACTTCCGGGTGAAATTGAATACCGTAATAGGGTAGCGTCTCGTGCATCATTGCTTCATTCACACATGTATCCGATGTTGCTAAATGTTTAAAATTTGGAGCAACAGAAATGGATTCGCAATGGTCTTCCTGCATGTAAAAAATATCTGGTAATTTAGAAAATAAAGGAGAAGCTTCGATAACTTCTATTTCTCGGAAATCGCGATCTTCTTTCATTTTTGCACCAAATGCTCCGAAGTGTAAACCTAGCAGCTGATGACCAAAACAAATACCAAGAATAGGAAGTTGTGATTGTACAACTTTCTCCATGCTTTTTAAGTAAATTTCCATGTTAATTTCTGTAATCAAAAGGGGAGCGCCTGAAATTACAACACCTTTGAAGTTAGAAAAATCAAATTCGTTGAGATCTAAAATACCAACCGTACGAAAGTCGCTATATTCATCTATGATTTCTTCTATAAATGGCGTTTTAGAACTTCCACAATTCAGTATAAGTATCATTTCAAAAAGTTATGTTTCCTATTCCTTGACGTATAATTTCGATTCCATTCCTGCAATCAACCACAGTGGAACCTTCTAAATGACCAATGCCACCATCAATAATAAATTCAACGGTATCTTCAAAATGTTCAAAAATGGCTTCAGGATCAAAAAAATAAGGTTGAATATCGTCCTCTTCGTTATGTAAAGAAGAAGCTACTATAGGATTCCCTAATTTTTCAACCATAGATAAAATTATTGGATTATCGGGAATTCGAATTCCTACCTCTTTTTTGTTACTGTCAAACAACCTGGGAATATCGTTATTTGCATTTAAAATAAAGGTGAATGGACCGGGTAAATGTTGCTTCATTAATTTAAAAACTGGACGGTCGAGTTGTTTGGTGTAATTAGCAGCCATCGCTAAGGATGAACATAGTAAAGAGAAATTCACCTTATTAGATTTCACACCACGTAATTTAGCTAATTCTTGAATTGCCTTTTTATTGGTTAGATCGCATCCCATCGCATAAAGTGAATCCGTTGGAAAAATTATGATTTCACCTTTTTTTAATCGATCGACCGCCTCATCTATTAACCTCGAATCAATGTGATATGGATTTATTTCAACTAACATTTATTTCGAAATAATACAACTAATAGCTCTGTGATCACTCAGTTCCTCTTTTTGAATTTGAAAGTCATTTGATTTTAAATTTTTAGAGTGAAAAATAAAATCTATTCTTCCTGCAGGTATTTTTCCGATATAAGTAGCGCCAATACCCGTCGAAGTATTTCGAAAAGCATCGATTAGTTTTCTGTTGAAGATATTGTATGTATAAGACATTGGCGTATCGTTGAAATCCCCGCAAATTATAGTCGAGTAGGGAGATGTGTTGGCGTGTTCAATTACTGTTCGGGCTTGATCCGCACGATCTAAAAAGGCGATTTTTAATTTTCTATAAACTCCGATCAAGGTTCTTTTTTCATCTAAATTTGATGCAATCTTACCATCACCGTCGTATTCATTACTTAATCGAATTGATTGCAAGTGAACATTATAGACGCGAAACGTATCTTTTTCTTTTACAATGTCCGCATAAATGCAATAATTAAAATCATCTTTTCCTTGAGTTTGGAATTTTACATCGCCTTTTGCGATAATCTCATATTTTGAAAATAGTGCAATTCCAAAATTTTGATTGGCATGTTTATTAAATGCACTTCTTTCGTGATAGAATTTTGAGTTCCCCATTATTGAAAATAGCGAGTCAATAGTTTCGAATTTGGTAGGTTTTTCTTGTCTGTAAAATTCTTGAACGCAAAGAATGTCAGGATTATTAGTCCTCAAAAATTGAAAAATTTCATTCCTACGTTTTAACGCTGCTTCAAAATTAGGATTATAAATATCGAAAAGACGAACGTTGTATGAAGTTATTTTAAGTTTGTTTTTTCCCGGTTCATCTTCAGAAAGCGTTATCGAAAATGATCGAAAATGAAGATTTCCACCGAGTAGGATGATGAATAAAGTATAAAATGCCCACTTAGAGCGAAGGATTGCCCAAAACACTAACCAACCCAAATTTACAAGGATAATCACCGGGTAGGATAGGCCTACAAAAGGAAGGAATGGAAGTGTTTCAGGATGAAAATAAGGACTTATGTAGCACAGTAATAAGGACACAAAGCTGATAATCGATAGTACTTTGAAAACCGAGGAAAATTTCCAAATTCTGTCTTTCCAATCAGCCATTCTTACTTTGGTTAAATAAGAAATCTTTTTCTTCCTTAGTCAGTGAATCGTATCCTGATTTAGAAATTTTATCTAAAATCTTATCTGTCTTTTCTTGTTTTTTTCTTTTTTCGAATGCGTAATCTTCATCAGTTTTCATGGATGTTTTCCGCCCATTATTTTTTGATTTTGACTTAAAAAACGCTAAAAAAGAATTCCACCAACGTTGTATCATGTTCAGAATATTCTTTGGCGAATTTACGTTTTGTACAGACCAAAACCCAAATATCGCGCCTCCTAAATGAGAAAAATGTGCAATATGGTCATCTCCTGTAGACAATCCTACAATGTCCATAAGCCAAAACAATAAAGCAATAACAAACATTGGTACTGGAAGAATACCAAACAACATCAATTTCATGTTCGGGCTGTAGAATGCCAAAGCCGACAGTATTGCCATAATTGAGCCTGATGCACCAATTATTACGGTTGAATTTTCTTGTAGTGCCGGAAAAAGAAGGTGGGCGACCACTTCAAAAAGTCCACCAAAAATTCCACCTGCCACATACGTTAGCCACAATTTTCGCTTGTCGAAAAGACCTTCATAAATCTTACCCACAAAATAGAGCACAAGCATATTTTGAAGGAAATGAAGAAGTTCAAAATGTGAAAAAATACTCGTAATAAGTCCCCAAGGTTTTAGAACAAACTGAGAAATTTGAGTTTCTAGACAAAAAAAGTTCTTGTTGAAATTTAATACAAAAGGCTCCTTAATTAAAGATAATCGTATAAGCGCATTAATGAGATGAATACTAAAAAAAACAAAAAGATTAAGTAACAACAATCGATGCGTCATTAATCCAAATTTTAATTGGTATTTTAATTCATCAACAAGACTTCTTTGATTTGTATACATTACCAAAAATTAGATCTGTCTGATTTTCTCCAAAATAAAACTATAATTCCTCCTACGATTGCACCTCCAACATGAGCTAAATGGGCGGTATTATCTCCGGCATTATTCTGATATGCCAGAAACACTTCTAACAGAAAATAAATTCCTACTAAATATTTTGCTTTAACTGGAATGGCGAAATACAACATGAATTCTGTGTTTGGAAATAATATAGCGAAAGCGGCCATGACCCCAAAAACAGCACCCGATGCTCCTACCATTGGCGTAAAGGATTTTATCACATAATTTCGATATTCAGGAACTGTAGAGTAATCTAAACTTAAATAATTCCCTTTTGCAATCGTGGCATTAACGTCTTCCATGTTATAACCGAGCGCAATTAGTTTTTCTTTTAATAATTCAATCTCATAAACACCAATTGCGTTGTAAAGTGCAAAAGCACCAAGAGCGCATGATATGTAAAAAATAAAAAATCGTTTTGGACCCCAAATCCTCTCTAAATATCCTCCGAGCATTATAAAAAGCCACATATTGAAGAAGATATGCAACAGTCCACCGTGCATAAAAAAGTGCGTGACAATTTGAAATGGTTGAAATAAAGGGGAATTAACATAATGGGCACCAAGCTGGGATGTCAAGTTAATTTCTTGTGCTTCCAAGATTAATGTAGCCACAAAGAAAACAATGTTCAGGATTAAAATATTCTTAGTTACTTGGGGAATGTTTTGAAACATAGTTAAAATTTAAGGTCAATTTCGGAAAATGCTAAGGTAGAAACTATGCGTTTCCCATCAGTGGTATATTGGTGTTCTTCACATTGAAATAGTTCTTCTATGAGATGTTGTGCTGCTTCTTGTGTGTCAATTTTTTTAGATCGACTCGAAATCTTTGCAATTTTCTCAATAAACTTTGTAGCCACATCGATTTTTTCAATATCCTGTTGATCCGCCGTCTTCAGTAATTCTTCAATAAGCGCAGTGGTTTCTTCAGCAGATAAAAACGAAGGAATTCCTTCTATGTTTAGTTCTAAATTATCTGTAGTTCCAGAGAAGCCTAATTGCTTGAAAAGTGAAACATTTGCGTTCCAAAAGTCTAGGTCTTTACGGTGTAAAGAGATTGTAATTGGAAAGAGTAAGGATTGACTCGAAAGTGGAGAATGTATGAATTTTGAAGCAATATCGGTATACAGAATTCTTTCGTATGCTCTTCTGAAATGAATTACCATAAGTCCAGATTTACAAGGACTTACAATATAATTTCCATGAAACAAGAGCTGTGTTGTGTCTTTGGAGAAATTACTTTCTTCAATCTCAGGTAGTGTAAGCTGTTCATCACCAGTTAATTCTTGAATTTTGTAAAATTCTTCCCAGTTAGTAACTGCCTGTTGATCTTGTCCAAAGCCCTGCTTATTCAATCCTTTACTGAAGCCATTCCCGCCAGATCCACTGGATTTACCTTGTTGATTTTCAAAAGGATTATAAAGCGGATTAACTTTTATTTGAGGTTCTACAGGATCATTTTTTCGAAAGTCACTTGGTAAATCAAATGCAGTATCGCGCTCAAAGTCTAGGGTTGGAAATACATTATATTTGCCTAAAGCTTGTCGAACGCTACTGGTTAAAATTGAGTATATAAATCGATCTTCTTCAAATTTTATTTCTGTTTTTGTTGGATGAACGTTTACATCAATTTTGGAAGGGTCAATTTCAAAAAAGATAAAGTAACTTGGGTAATATTTATCAGGAATTAATCCCTCGTATGCTTTGGAAATAGCGTGGTGGAAATAACCGTCTTTGAAAAATCGATTATTGACAAACAGAAACTGCTCACCTCTGCTTTTCTTCGCTTTATCAGGTTTACCAATAAACCCTGAAACTTTTACGATGTTGGTTAATTCCTCTATTGGAACCAGTTGTTCGTTAGTGTTTCTTCCAAACAAATCAACGATTCTTTTTCGTGTATTCGCCGACGGTAGGTTATGAATTTCATTTCCATTGTGCATGAGAAGAAAGCGAATTTCGGGATGAGCTAGTGCAATTCGTTCAAATTCATCACGAATGTGTCCGAATTCAATGCTATCAGATTTTAAGAAATTTCTTCGAGCAGGAACATTATAGAATAAGTTTTTTACATCGAACGAAGAACCGTTAGAACACACAACCTCTTTTTTATCATTAATCTGGCCACCCTCTAGGTTTATTTGAATGCCAATTGCTTCATTTTCGGTATGCTTTGTTGTAAGTTGCACATGGGCTATTGCCGCAATAGAAGCCAACGCCTCTCCGCGAAAACCTTTTGTTTGTAACGAATATAGATCAGAAGCACTTTTAATTTTACTAGTGGCGTGGCGTAAGAAACAGTTGACAGCGTCATCTTCTGTCATTCCTTTCCCGTTATCGATAACTTGAATTAGTGTACGCCCCGCATCTTTAATTAAAATCTTTACCTCACTCGCTTCTGCGTCAATAGCATTTTCTACCAATTCCTTAACCACGGAAGCAGGTCTTTGTATGACTTCCCCAGCAGCAATTTGATTCGCAATATGATCTGGAAGTTGTTGAATGATTCCCATTGCTACTCCATTAATCGAAAAACAACAGATTCAATTTGTTCGAGGCCATTAAAAACAAAATAACCGAGAATTAAAATTATTGCAATGAGAATTAAAATTCGAATGTTAGATTGAAGTTTTGCGCCTTCCCTTTCTTTTCCCATTGCCCAAGAATCCCTCATTTGTTCTCTGAAAATTGCTTTTCTCTCTTCTTCTGTGGCATTTTCAAGATCTTGGTATTGCTTTTTTTTCAATTCCAAGCGCTCCTTGCGTTCATCGTAAAATCGAGTATAGAAGCTAAATCGCTTGTAACGTGAAGGAGTATTAAATAACTTCATTGTCATCGCTAACAAAAATAGCGATAATACTCTAAATTACACGTGAATTAACAATTCTTAATGCTCAGAATCGTACGATAGTGCCTTTGTATATTGATTTCTCGCCCTTGTTTGGAGATGAAAGTACAACTTTCCAGATGTACGCTTTGTCTAGTGGAACTAAATTGCCTGTGCGACGATCAATTCCATCCCAAGGTTGAGAAGCATCAGTTGAGGTAAATACTGTTCCTCCATTGTCTGGGTCGAGAATTGTTAACACAAAAGGTGTATTTCGTATGGTTAATGCATAAGGCATGAAGTTAATTCTTCTTACATCATGAGAACTCGGGCTAAAGGAGTTTACTGCTAAAAGGTTATAGTCTTCTTGAACCTGAAAAATTCGAGGTGTTTTTGCTTCACAACCTATTTCATTTTTAACGCTCAGCTCAATTGTATTTCGGCCTTTATCAAACATCACCAAATCATTTTTAAAATCAGAAGTTGAGGTACATGTTTTACTGTTTAAATACCAATTTACATTAGACTCGTTAGTTGAACATTCGCAATGCAAAACTGGCAATCCTGTTTCGTAATCTAGGGCGTCGGCTAATTGAAGTTCAAGTAATGGTGATTTGTTGACAACAAAAGATTTCTCTTCCAAAATATGTGTTGATTGAGATTTGTCAGCATAATAAACCTTGTAGTTACCATTTTCATGAAGTGTTTGAGACAATGTTTCACCTTCGTTTGCAGTTATTTTTTTTCCGGATGGTAAAACAAGCACCAATGTATGGCCAATTTTATTCGTAATTTCGAATTTGTCACCTTGACATTTTGAAGGAAAAGATGGAAGTTGAATTTTATTGGTTTCTTCTTCCTTAGAAATCACTGATTTATTTTCAAAAGTTTCAGATTCATTCGTGTTCTTCACATTGTTAGGTGAATAGTCCATTGGTGTAATGGTAATATTTGAGGCATTCAGATGACTATTATTCCCCTCTATTTTTTCAGGTAGAATTGTTTCCTCTGCTGAATTTAGGACTGTTTTTTCGGAAATTGTCTCCTCAGTTAAATTCGTCTTGTTATCAGTTTTTGTTTCATTTTTGGATTCAGAAGAATTACTTTCGGTGAGTGGCAAGTTTGTTTTTGAATCTTCTGCCGTAGTATTGTAGCGTATCAAAGAAGCAATTCCGATCATTAACAGCAAAACTGCAGCACCACCAAATCCCCATTTTAGGAAACTAGATTTGCGCTTAGAAGACAATTTCTTTTCTAATGCAGTCCATGCTGACGCATCATAGGGTAGCTCATAAGATTCGAGCGACTCTCTAAATTGATCTTCAAAATTTTTATTTTCCTCCATCATAAGTCGATGTGTTTAAATTTCTCATTTAATATGCGTTGTAAATTCATTTTGGCCTTTGCAAAATTTGATTTAGATGTTCCTTCATTGATTCCCAGCAACTCAGCGATTTCCTTGTGTGAATAATTTTCCATCACATAAAGATTAAATACAGTTCGATACGCTGGGGATAATTTACTTATAGCTTCAAGCGCTACCTCACCTTTAAGTTCTAACAGTTCAATTTTTTCGTTTTCCACAACTTCATCGACTCCTTCTTGTTTAAAGTCATTGTCTTGATCACTTAAAAAGGGATTTCGTTTTGCCTTTCTTATGTAATCAATTGCAGTATTTGCAACAATTCGACGAATCCAACCTTCGAATGAACCTTTAAAATCAAAAACACCTAATTTATCAAAGACCTTTATGAATCCCTCTTGAAGAACCTCTTGTGCAGTGTCTTTATCGCTAATATAACGAAGACACACCACCATCATTTTTCCGTAAAACTGCTTGAACAACTGTTCTTGTGACCTTCGGTCATTTCTGAGACAGCCCTCAACAAGTTCTTTCAAATGATCTTTGCTCTCCAAGTTTCAACAGTTTAATGACGACACTTTAATTGAAGGGTTGCCTTTCGTTTATAGAATGTATATAAATTAGAGGCAAATAAAGTGAATTTGTTTGAAATTCACTAAATTCGTGCCTCAATACGTCATTATTAATTTAAAAATTTAGAACCGTATGAAAGTAACCGTAGTCGGAGCAGGAAATGTTGGTGCAACATGTGCCGATGTTTTAGCAACTCGCGAAATAGCGAATGAAATAGTCTTGTTAGATATCAAAGAAGGGTTTGCTGAGGGTAAAGCTCTTGATATTTGGCAAACATCACCAATTAACCTTTATGATTCTCGAACAATTGGTTCAACTAATGATTACGAGAAAACCAAAGATTCTGATGTTGTTGTAATTACTTCTGGGTTACCAAGAAAACCAGGAATGTCTCGTGATGACCTTATCGCAACCAATGCCGGTATCGTTAAGACCGTCACAGAGAACGTAGTTAAATATTCACCGAACGCCATCATAATAATTGTTTCCAATCCATTGGACGTTATGACGTATTGTGCCTATTTATCTGCAAAAGTGGATTCTTCCAAAGTATTTGGTATGGCCGGAGTCTTGGATACAGCGAGATATCGTGCGTTTCTAGCCGAAGAATTGAATGTTTCGCCAAAAGATATTCAAGCAGTATTAATGGGAGGTCATGGTGACACAATGGTTCCGCTTCCAAGATATACAACAGTGGCAGGTATACCAGTTACAGAATTAATAGAGGAAACTAAATTGAACGAGATCATTGAGCGAACGAAATTTGGTGGTGGTGAGATTGTTAAATTACTCGGAACTTCTGCTTGGTACGCACCAGGTGCAGCGGCTGCTCAAATGGTAGAAGCAGTAGTACGTGATCAAAAGAGAATCTTCCCCGTGTGTGCATGGCTACAAGGTGAATATGGTTTAAAAGATATTTACCTAGGTGTTCCTGTGGTTCTTGGTAAGAATGGGATCGAGAAAATAATCGAATTACAATTAAACCAAGAAGAAAAAGCTTTACTGGCTGAATCTGCGGAGGCTGTTAAAAGTGTAATGGATGTTTTAGATACAATGAATGCAAATGCATAACTAAGTTATACCAAAATAAAAAAAGCGGGATATCCCGCTTTTTTTCTGTCTTTTATTTTCGGTGATTAATATCTGTAATGTTCCGCTTTGAAAGGCCCTTCAACTTTTACCCCGATATAATCAGCTTGATCATTCGTTAATGTTTCAAGTTCAACACCAATTTTAGCAAGGTGCAAACGAGCTACCTTTTCATCTAAATGCTTCGGTAACATATATACATCATTCTCATAGTTTGATGAGTTTTGCCATAATTCTAGTTGTGCTAACGTTTGATTCGTGAAAGAATTTGACATCACAAAAGAAGGGTGTCCGGTTGCACAACCTAAATTTACCAGTCTTCCTTCAGCCAAAATGATAATTTCGTTTCCATTTACGTTATAAATGTCGACCTGTGGTTTAACAGTATATTTCGTATTTCCGAAGTTTGTATTTAACCATGACATGTCAATTTCATTATCAAAGTGACCAATATTACAAACAATAGCTTTGTCTTTCATTTTTTCAAAATGACGACCAACCACAATATTCTTATTCCCTGTTGTTGTAACAACGATATCACCAAGGTGCACAACGGAATCAAGTCTTTTTACTTCAAATCCATCCATAGCAGCTTGCAACGCACCAATCGGATCGATTTCGGTAACAATCACACGAGCACCTGCACCTCTTAACGAGGCAGCAGAACCTTTCCCTACATCACCATATCCGCAAACTACAGCAACTTTACCCGCCATCATAACATCAGTCGCTCTTCTAATAGAGTCTACTAACGATTCTTTACAACCATATTTATTATCGAATTTTGATTTGGTAACAGAATCATTTACGTTAATTGCTGGCATTACTAAAGTTCCATTTTTCTTTCGTTCATACAAACGGTGTACACCAGTCGTTGTTTCTTCCGATAGACCTTTAATGTCTTTCGTTAATTCCGGAAAACGGTCAAATACCATGTTGGTTAAGTCTCCACCGTCGTCTAGGATCATATTTAAAGGTTGACCTCCTTCAAAAGTGAATAATGTTTGTTCAATACACCAATCAAATTCCTCTTCGTTCATTCCTTTCCATGCGAAAACCGGAATTCCAGCGGCAGCAATCGCAGCGGCAGCATGATCTTGAGTAGAAAAAATATTGCAAGACGACCAAGTAACTTCAGCTCCAAGATCTACCAATGTTTCAATCAACACTGCTGTTTGTATCGTCATGTGTAAACATCCTGCAATTCTTGCTCCTGCTAATGGTTTAGATTTTCCATATTCTTCGCGCAGTGCCATAAGTCCTGGCATTTCAGCTTCGGCTAATTTAATTTCTTTTCTTCCCCAATCGGCAAGGCTGATGTCTTTAACCTTGTAATTTAATTTTTCAGTAGTATGATTCATTATTCTTTTATTAACTAATTATTTGCAAAGGTAGTGAAGTGGTTGTACTAATCCAAAGTCTTTAATTCATTCTTTCTATAATAAGTTGAACTAATCCTTCTACGAATAAAGGATGATCATTCGAACTAGGTACCAATTGTACTTTTTCACCACCATGTTCTTCGAAAATTTCCTGATACTCTGTTCCAATTTCAATAATGGTTTCTAAACAATCAGCAACAAAGGCAGGACTAAATACTAAAAGTTTTTTCGCGCCTTTTTTTGCCCATTCTTCTACCACCTTATCTGAAAAAGGAGTTAACCATTTTTTATCGAGTCGCGACTGAAAACATACCGTGTAGGATGTTTCGGGTAAATTTAATTTCGTTGCTATCAACCTTGTAGTCGCGAATGAGGTAGCTTTGTAGCAAAATTTGTTCTTTTCATTTACCTCTGATTCACATGGCTGATCTCCACACAAATCAGTACCCTCGTATACTTTATCAACTTGTCTTTCAGGTAAACCATGATAAGAGAATAAAATATGATCATATTCTTTAAAATCAAACGAACTAGCGCGCTCTACAATGGAATCGATATATCCTGTGTTGTCCCAAAATTGACTGACTATGCTGATTTCTGGAATCACCCACCATTTTTTAATAATTCCCATAGCCTTTTCAATCGCGGAACCTGTGGATGCACTGGCGTATTGTGGAAATAGGGGAAGTATAATTATTTTATCGTAGTTTGCTAATCTCATGCGTTCTAAAACGCTTTCCATTGAAGGATTTTGATAGCGCATGGCCATTTCAATAGTTACATTCTCTGAATCGAATGCAGCTTGAATCTTTTCTTGAACACTTTTTGTGTAACTCAGTAATGGAGAAATACCATTCCCATGTTCCCACAACTCCTTGTAGATTTTTGCGGATTTTGGCGCTCGAAAGGGAACTATTATCCCATTTACTAATATTTTTCGTGCCAACCAAGGAATATCAATCACCCTAGGGTCGTTAAGAAATTCAGTCAGATACCTACGAACATCACTTGTTTTAGGACTGTCTGGAGTACCTAATTGAATGAGTAAAACTCCAATTTTTTTCTTCATTAATATAGAAAAACATTAAAAATTAATATTAGTTCAAATTTAGGTATTTGTTTTCTTGTTTTGAGCGTTTGAAATTCCTTTACCTTTACCTTACTTTTATGAAAAACGATATTTTTAACATTTCAAGCCCCGAAGATTTTTCAAAAAATGCTTTGGAAATATTTGATTATCAAGCTGAAAAATGTGCTGTATATAAAAGATACCTCGAATCTTTAGGAAGATCAAAGCCAACAAATATTGAAGAAATTCCGTTCTTACCTATAACTTTTTTTAAAAATCTCGACGTGGTTACCGAACAAATTAAAGAGGATACACCCTTTTTTTTAAGTAGCGGAACGGGTAATTCAGAGAGAAGCAAGCATTGGATATTTGATGTTGAGTATTATTTGACATCTTGTTTACATGCTTACAAGAGTTTTGTGGGCGACCCAGAAAATCAAGTCATTTTTGCTTTGCTTCCAAATTATTTAGAACAAGGTAATTCAGGTTTAGTATGTATGTTTGAGCGACTGATACGCCTAACAAATAATGAACTTTCAGGTTTTTTTCTTAAGGACTTGGACGAATTGAGAAGAAAATACGAACAGGCCAAAGCGACGGGAAAGGAAATTGTAATTTTTGGTGTCAGTTATTCTCTGTTGGATTTAGCGGCAAGAAACGAAAATTACGAGTCAGCAACAATTGTTGAAACTGGAGGAATGAAAGGGAGAAGACAAGAATTGTCAAAATCTGAATTGTTTAACCAAATAAAAATTGGAACATCTTGTAAAAAAATCATCTCGGAATATGGTATGACGGAGTTATTCTCTCAGTCCTATGCGGGTGAAGATTTGATTTTCTCATCACCTCCTTGGATGAAAATAATCACAACTGACGTTTCTGATCCTTTTTCAATTGTAGTAGGTAGAAGAGGAGTTTTGAATATTATTGATTTGGCAAATATTGATTCGTGTTGTTTTATTCAGACTCAAGATATCGGCATTCAATTATCAAATGGATTTACGATTGAAGGAAGAATTCAGCATGCAGATATTCGTGGCTGCAATCAACTTGTGGAATAGAACCTTAAGTTAAAATCGTTTTCATTATCTTTGCTTTATGAATCCACAAACCATTATGTACTTATCGTTGATTGGCCTCATGGCGGGAGTTTTAAGTGGATTTGTTGGCGTTGGGGGTGGAATTATTATTGTCCCTGCGTTAGTTTTCCTTTTAGGAACAACACAACACGAAGCGCAAGGTACAAGTTTGTTCGTTTTATCGATGCCCGTTGTTTTTTTTGGGTTATTGCAATATTGGAAGACTGGAAACGTGAATTGGAAGTTTGGACTCGTCATAGCGCTAACATTTCTTATTGGAGCATGGATTGGGTCTAAGTTGTCTCTGAGAATGTCGCCTTCTTGGGTAAAATTTATATTTGGAATATTAACTGCCTACGTTTCTTTTCGTTTGATTAGTTCTGGTTATCAAGAAATTTCAAATGGCGACGCATGAACTAATTGAAATATTACGTTCAGAAGCAAGAGATATTGCTATTTCGGTTCGAGAATGGAGGGAATATTTACA
>Ga0172373_10001741_pt1 | contig 34771 bp, 29 predicted proteins | sample Lak10m_2_FD_114546 | JGI IMG/M metagenome (GOLD analysis project Ga0172373, IMG submission 114546) | Freshwater microbial communities from Kabuno Bay, South-Kivu, Congo - kab_092012_10m | ecosystem: Environmental > Aquatic > Freshwater > Lake | place: Democratic Republic of the Congo...
CCGACATATACAAGATCAAGGTGTATGGCGTGGTGAATATCGGCATCCTGTTCGCCTTGTCGCAATTTTTCGTGGCCTGGGGGATTGCCTTCTATTACACCGCTAGGGCCAAGGATTTCGATGCCATGGCGGCAGAACTGGTACGCGAATCCGAAAGGATTGGAGCGAAATAACATGATAGGTCTGAAAAACAAGATTTGGCTGGCGGCCATCGCCTGCCTCATGCCGGTGGTATCGATGCCGGCTTTCGCCCAGGGCGCCGTGGCCGACAAGTGGAAATGGCTGACCTTCCTGGTGTTTGGTACGATCATCTGCGTGACGATGTGCGTTACCTATCTGGCCGCCAAGCGCGTCAGGACCACGGCGGATTTCTATGCCGCCGGCGGCGGCGTATCCGGTCTCCAGAACGGTTGGGCCATCGCGGGCGACTATCTCTCGGCCGCTTCCTTCCTCGGCATCGCCGGTTTGATCTCGCTCTATGGCTATGACGGGTTCATGTATTCGGTGGGCTGGCTGGTGGCCTACATCACCGTCTTGCTGGTAATCGCCGAGCCCTGCCGCAACATTGGCAAATACACGCTCGCCGACATTCTCGCCTATCGCAACGATCCAAAGAAGGTGCGCATCGTCGGCGCACTGTCGACGATTACCGTGTCGACCTTCTACCTGACTGCGCAAATGGTCGGCGCCGGCGTCCTGATCAAGACCCTGATCGGCATCGACTATGAAATCTCGGTGGTCTGCGTCGGCATCGTGATGCTGATGTATGTGTTGTTTGGCGGTATGGTGGCGACCACCTGGGTGCAGATCATCAAGGCTGTGCTGCTGGTGTGTGCGTCGATCGTGATGGTGATACTGGTGTGGAGCCAGTATGGATTCCTCGGCGACTTCCTCGACAACGTGGTCAACGATCCCAAGGTGCAGCAGCGCGTCGCTACCCTGCTCGGCGACAAGGCGAAGAATCTTTCGCCGGCGGAACTCGGTCAGATCTTCCTCGAGCCCGGCCTGTTCCTCAAGGTGCCGCTTGACCAGATTTCCCTGGGCATGGCGCTGGTGTTCGGTACCGCCGGCATGCCGCATATCCTGATGCGTTTCTTTACCGTGCCGACGGCCCAGGCCGCGCGCAAGTCGGTGAACTGGGCGATGGCCATCATCGGCGGTTTCTATGTGCTGACGCTGTTCCTCGGCATGGGTTCGGCTATGAAGGTCGGTCCGGCCAACATCGCCGCCATCGACGCCGGCGGTAACATGGCCAATCCGCTCCTGGCGCAAGTGCTCGGTGGCGGACCGGACAGCCTGCTGGGCAACTTCATGATGGCTTTCGTCGCCGCCGTGGCGTTTGCCACCATCGTCGCCGTGGTTGCCGGTCTGGTGCTGGCCGCCGCTTCCGCCATGGCGCATGATCTCTATGTCGGCGTCATTCGTGAGGAGCATGCCACACAAGAAGAGCAGGTCAAGGCAGCGCGTATCGCCACCATACTGGTCGGTGCCATGGCTATCGTCATTGGCATCTCGGCCAAAGGGCAGAACGTCGCCCACCTGGTGGCACTGGCTTTCGCCGTGGCTTCCTCGGCCAACTTCCCCTGCGTACTGATGACATTGTTCTGGAAGCGCTGCAACACCGGCGGCATCGTGCTGGGCATGATCGTTGGCACGTTAACCGCGATCGGCCTGGTGATGGTTTCGCCCAACCTGACCTACCCGGTGATCGTGAAGGCCGCACAGGAAAAAATCATCAAGGCATCCGATGAAGAACTGGTCAAGCTGAAATCTGACCTGGCGGCTGCTGCGGCCCCCGCCCCAGCCCTCGATCGAGCTGCTGTGGAAAAGATCAAGGGCGAAATTGCCAAGGCGGAAAAAACCAAGAAAGGTGCGCAGGACAAGATCGCCTCGTTTGGTAGTGACACAACCAGCATCATGGGTCTCGAGAAGCCTTGGTTTGAGCTGAAGAATCCCGGCCTGTACTCAATTCCGCTGGGCTTCCTCGCAGTTGTCGTCGGCTCGCTGCTATATCGTGACAAGCGCGCTGAAGACATGTGGGATGAGCTGTACGTGCGTCAGAACACCGGCATTCTCGCTGCCAAGGCGACGGCGCACTGATCGCAAGCGTATTATCCGAATTGCATAGTCATTTTTCGGCAGGGATTTCCCCGGGTTTCCCAAGCTTGATAAGTACTTGTAAGGCTCATGTCAGTAAACCAAGGCAAAAAGGCATTGCATGGGCGGTATTCTGGATCCGCTCATGATCTAAGACGGCACCGACCGTCAGCAAGGTTCGAGGCATTGTTCGGCGCTTCAGGGCCGGTACCACCAGCAGATAATCCAAGGAGGAGCACTGTTATGCAGTTAACCGCAAAGCATCATGAGTACTGGAACAGAAACCTGAAGGTCACCGCCGCATTGCTGGCGTTGTGGTTCGTCGTCACTTTTGTCATGGGCTTTTTTGCCCGCGAACTTAACAACATCACTGTTCTGGGTTTTCCGCTTGCTTTTTACATGAGCGCCCAGGGATCGCTGATCATTTATGTGGCGATCATTTGGTATTACGCACGCTACATGAACAAGCTGGACCAGGAATATGGCGTTCATGAAGGGGAGGACGACTAATGGCCAGCCAAGCGAACGCTGCCTTCACCAAGCAGCTCACCAAGTATTACGGCTTCTATACGGGAGGCTTCATCGCCTTCGTGATTCTTGTGGCCATTCTCGAACAGATGGGTGTGCCCAACAAGATTCTCGGCTACATGTTCCTCGGTGCCACCATCTTGCTGTATGCCGGCATCGGCTTCATGTCGAAGACCGCGGAAGTGTCCGAGTACTATGTGGCGGGACGGCGTGTGCCGGCTTTCTTCAATGGTATGGCGACCGGCGCCGACTGGATGTCAGCGGCATCCTTCATCGGTATGGCCGGTACGCTTTATCTGTCCGGTTACGACGGACTGGCCTTCGTGCTCGGCTGGACCGGCGGCTATTGCCTGGTGGCGCTGTTTCTGGCGCCCTACCTGCGGAAATTCGGCCAGTTCACCATTCCCGATTTTCTTGGCGCACGGTTTGGCGGACATGTCCCGCGCCTGATTGGCGTGATCGCCGCCATTGTTTGCTCGTTTACTTACGTGATCGCGCAAATCTATGGCGTTGGCCTGATCACCAGCCGCTTCACCGGGCTGGAGTTCGAGATCGGTGTGTTCGTCGGTCTCGCCGGCATTCTGGTGTGTTCTTTCCTCGGCGGCATGAAGGCGGTCACCTGGACGCAGGTGGCGCAGTACATCATCCTGATCGTTGCCTACATGATCCCGGTGGTGTGGCTGTCCGTGATGCATGGTTATGGTCCGGTGCCGCAGGTCGCTTATGGTTATGCGTTGCAGAAAGTGACCGAGCGCGAGATGGTGTTGAACGACAAGACCACACCCGATGGTGCGCGCGAGGAGTCGGTACGGCAGATCTTCCGTGATCGCTCAGCCGCTGCCGAAGCCAAGCTGAAGGGTCTCGAGACGGGTGGTGCCGGTTTCCTCGCCGAGGAAAAGAAGAAGCTTGAAGACAAGGCCGCCGCGCTCAAGGCTGCCGAGCCTGTCGATGCCAAGGCGGTTGCCGCGGCGGAGAAGGCGGTCAAGGACTTCCCGGCGGATGCGGTCAAGGCCAAGGCACAATGGACCAAGGACAAGGGCATCGTTGCCCGCGCGGCGCCGATCAAGCCGCACGCCCAGCCTTTCCAGGGCAAGGACGAGAGAGCCAGCGACATCGCCCGCAGGAACTTCCTTGCGCTGATTTTCTGCCTGATGGTGGGTACCGCGGCATTGCCGCACATTTTGATGCGCTACTACACCACGCCCTCGGTGAAGGATGCGCGTCAGTCGGTATTCTGGTCGTTGTTCTTCATCTTCCTGTTGTACTTCACCGCGCCATGCCTGGCGGTGTTGGCGAAGTTCGACGTATATACCGTGCTGGTTGGCTCGAAGTTCGCCGAACTACCGGCTTGGGTAAATGCCTGGGCGACGGTTGACAAGACGCTCATGAATATTTCCGACATCAACGGCGATGGCATCGTGCAATTGGCGGAAATCGTCATCGGTGGCGACCTGATTGTGCTGGCAACGCCGGAGATCGCCAAGCTGCCCTATGTCATTTCCGGGCTGGTCGCCGCCGGCGGTCTGGCTGCCGCGCTGTCCACTGCCGACGGCCTGCTGCTGACCATCGCCAACGCCATGTCGCACGACATCTATTACAAGATGATCGATCCGAATGCGCCGACCACTCGTCGTCTCGCCGTTTCCAAGGGCCTGTTGCTGGTGGTCGCCGCCATCGCCGCCTACGTTACTTCGCTGAAACCGGGCGACATTCTGTTCCTGGTGGGCGCCGCCTTCTCGCTGGCGGCATCCGGGTTCTTCCCGGCGCTGGTATGCGGTGTCTTTTGGCGGCGCGCCAATAAACTTGGGGCGATCCTGGGCATGCTGGCCGGTTTGGGGATATGCATGTATTACATGTACATCACCTACCCGTTCTTCGGTGTCAAAGCACCGCTGTGGTTGGATATTGCGCCGATCTCGGCAGGCATTTTTGGCATTCCTGCCGGCTTCATCGGTGTTTTCATCGGCACCATGATTTCCGCACCGCCGAGCAAGGAAATCCAGGAGCTGGTCGACCATGTCCGTTATCCGAGCCTGGAAGGGGACATCAACACCGCCAGTACCTGAGAACTGCTGAAAATTTGTTCGATGCATTGCAGAAAGCCCGCCGCAAGGCGGGTTTTCTTCATAAGCAATGTCCGGCGATCGAGGGAGGCTACCAGGGCATTTCAGGAAGCAGCGGCAGCAAATCCTCGCGGCCGCTGTCTTTAATTAACTGGCGCGAGATTTTCGGATCGAACTCGAGAAGTTTATGCAAGACTTGCTCGACCTTGGCGGGTTCGCCGCAGTGATGATAGGCCATGCCCAACTGATACCAGGCATGACCATTCATCGGTTGTAGGCGTGCCGCTTCGCGGAATGCCGTGGCTGCCTCGGCATGTTCGCCCAGTGTTGCGCGGGCCAGTCCCATGCCATACCAGGCGCGGTCGAGCGTTGGCTTGAGATGCGCGGCTTTCTGGAAAGATTCGAGCGCACTGCGCGGCGCCTTCATCTGTTCCCGGACATAGCCGAGGTTGAACAAATTGTCGGCATCCTCCGGTGCGAGTTGCACGACTTCCAGCAGCCACTTTTCGGCAATGTCATACTTGTGGCGTTGCGCGGCGATGGCACCGAGATGCCGAGCCGACTGGGCGTCGCGTGGATTATGCTGGAAGGCGAGAAGATAGGCGGCATAGGCCAGATCGGTCTTGCCAAAGAAATGGAATAACCAGCCGCGCGCATAATGGCGCCAATGATCGTAATTCATCTGTGCGGTCCTGAAATCGGCATAAGTAGGTAAATGACGGCAACTGAGGGCAAACAATACCATGACGAATCCGGAATTTTTGATCATCAGCATCTTTCGCGCTTTGACCGAAGTGGCCCTGCTTACTTTGCTCGGCCAGGGCTTGCTGGCCCTGCTGGCAGGCAGCCGGCGCGCGACCAATCCGGTGTACCAGCTGTTCGACGTCATCACCCGGCCGGTTATCAAGCTGGTACGCGCGATCACGCCCAAGTTGGTAATCGACAAGCACGTGCCGCTGGTGACTTTCTTCCTGTTGTTCTGGCTGTGGATCTTTCTGGCTTACCTCAGACGGGTTCTTTGCGCGATGAAGGAGCTCAACTGCATGGGATGACGGTACGCGATACCCGGTGCAAGCGGCTCCCGCCCGCATCCTATAATTTGTCCGGAGAAAGGAGATGTCATGAACAGATCGCCTCTGACCGGCCAGCGTTTGTTGGCGACCTTTCTGCTCGGTTGCATCCTGCTCAATTATCCGCTGCTGTTTCTGTTTGATCTTCATGCCAGCCTGCTGGGCATCCCGCTGCTGTATGCTTATATCTTCCTTGCCTGGGGCGGCCTAATCGCCCTGATGGCCTGGATCGTCGAGCACCGGAGCGATTGATGTTGCAGGGCTGGTTCATCATCGCTACGTCGTTCGCCTACCTCGGCGTGCTGTTCGCCATCGCCTGGTACAGCGACCGGCGTGCCGATGCCGGCCATTCCGTGATTGCCAATCCCACCATCTACGCGCTGTCCCTGGCTGTGTATTGCACGACCTGGACCTATTACGGTAGCGTCGGACGCGCCGCGGCCACCGGCATCGGCTTTCTGCCCATCTACCTGGGACCGACCCTGATGCTGGCGCTATGGTGGTTCGTGATGCTGAAGATCATCCGCATTGCCAAGATCAACCGGCTGACTTCCATCGCCGACTTTGTTGCCGCCCGCTACGGCAAGAGCCAGTTGCTCGGTGGCCTGGTAACGGTGATCGCGGTGGTGGGAGCGATTCCCTATATCGCTCTGCAACTGAAGGCCGTGTCGAGCAGCTTGTCGATCCTGCTCAACTATCCGGACATCGTCATGCCGGCGCGGGCCGATACCGTGCCGCTGCTGCAGGATAGTACGCTGTATGTCGCCTTGATCATGGCCGCTTTCACGATCCTGTTCGGCACCAGGCATCTCGATGCCACCGAGCGGCACGAGGGCATGGTGGCGGCCATCGCTTTCGAGTCGGTCGTCAAACTGCTGGCTTTCATCGCTGTTGGTCTGTTCGTTACGTTCAGCCTCTACGACGGCTTCGCCGATATTTTCGAGCGTGCCAGGATGGCGCCGCAACTGGAAGGTCTGCTGAGCTTTAATGGCAATTACAGCAGTTGGGCGTCCCTGACCTTTCTTTCCATGGCGGCGATCATGCTACTGCCGCGTCAATTTCAGATCGTCGTAGTGGAGAACGTAGACGAGAATCACCTGCGTCGCGCCATCTGGATGTTTCCCCTCTATCTGTTGCTGATCAATCTGTTCGTGCTGCCGATCGCCCTGGGCGGACTGCTGCATTTTGGCGGCGCCGGCGTGGATGCGGACACTTTTGTGTTGACCTTGCCGATGGCATTCCAGCAGCAGTGGCTTGCCTTGCTGGTGTTTATCGGCGGGCTGTCGGCCGCGACCGGCATGGTGATTGTCGAAACCATCGCCTTGTCGACGATGATCTGCAACGATCTGATCATGCCGACCATGCTGCGCTGGCAGTGGCTTGGTCTCTCGCGCCGCACCGATCTGTCCTGGCAGTTGCTCAACATCCGCCGCTGGGCAATCGTGATGATCCTGCTGCTCGGCTATCTGTATTTCCGTGTGGCCAGCGAGGCCTACGCCCTGGTCGGTATCGGCTTGATCTCGTTTTCCGCGGTCGCGCAGTTCGCACCGGTCATCGTTGGCGCGCTTTACTGGAAGGGCGGTACCCGTCCCGGCGCTTTGGCCGGCCTGGCGGCGGGTTTTCTGGTGTGGGGGTATACCTTGCTGATACCCTCATTCGCCAAGTCGGGATGGCTGCCGCTCGACTTTATCGAGCACGGACTGTTTGGTATTGAACTGCTCAGGCCGCAGCAATTATTCGGCCTGAGCGGCCTCGACGAAATCACCCATTGTTTGTTCTGGAGCATGTTTGCCAATATCGGGGCGTATCTGGGCGTCTCCTTGTTGCGCCAGCAGAATGCGCGCGAGGCAGGACAGGCAACGCTTTTTGTCGATGCGTTGAGCGCCCCGCAGGCGCATGGCGCACGCATTTGGCGCGGCAGCGCGCGGCTGGAGGAGTTATTGCCGCTGATTGGCCGTTTCCTCGGCCCGAAAAGAGCGCGTACCGCGCTCAACCAGTATGCGCAGCGCCGCGGCGTGGCATCGCTCGAAGACTTGAAGGCGGATGCGGATCTGGTGGTGTATGCCGAGAGCCTGCTGGCGGGTGCCATTGGCAGCGCATCGGCGCGCGTGATGGTGGCTTCGGTGGTGAAGGAGGAAGCGCTGGGGCTGGATGAGGTAATGAACATCCTGGACGAGGCTTCCCAGGTCCGGGCGTATAGCCGGCAACTGGAGCGGCAGTCGCAGGAGCTTTCCGCGGCGACGCGCAACCTGCGTGCCGCAAACGAAAGGCTCAAGGAACTGGACCGGCTCAAGGACGATTTCATGTCCACCATCACCCATGAGCTGCGCACGCCGTTGACGTCGATCCGGGCATTTTCCGAAATGCTGCACGACGATCCGAGAACCGAGCTGGCCGAGCGCAAGCGCTTCCTGGGCATCATCGTGGCCGAAACAGAAAGGCTGACCCGGCTGATCAACCAGGTTCTCGATTTGGCCAAGATCGAGTCGGGGAAAGCCATATGGCATACTTCGGAAGTCGATTTGCGGCAAGTGATTCAGCATTCACTTGACGCGACCAGCCAGCTCTTCAAGGAGCGGTCCGTTGCGCTGACTGTCAAATTGCCCCAAACCGTGCCACCGATAATCGCGGATCGCGACCGCCTGATGCAGGTTATGATCAATCTGTTGTCGAACGCCGTGAAATTTTGCGACCCGGAATCCGGCAAAGTCGAAGTACGCCTGGAAGGCCGAGACGCAAAGTTGCGTGTCGATGTGGTGGATAACGGACCCGGCATCCGCAGCGAGGACCAGGCGATTATTTTCGAGAAATTCCGCCAAGGCGGCCGGGGTAGTGACGTACTGACGACCAAGCCGCAGGGCACTGGCCTGGGCCTGGCGATCAGCCTGCAGATCATCGAAAATTTGGGCGGGCGGTTGTGGGTGGAAAGCGCACCGGAAGAAGGCCGGGCCGGCACGATGTTTTCCTTCACGTTGCCCACGCAGGCGCGGGAAAATAAGATGGCCAGGGAGGGGGAGGTATGACCAAGAAAATATTGATCGTCGACGATGAACCGAACATCGTCATATCGCTCGAGTTTCTGATGAAGCGAGAGGGATTCCAAGTCGCCGTGGTGGGCGATGGCGAAGAAGCTTTGAGGAAAATTGCCGCCTTCGAGCCGGATCTGGTATTGCTGGACATCATGATGCCGAAAAAAAGCGGCTTTGAAGTTTGCCAGGAAGTGCGCGCCAATCCGGCTTGGGCAGGGATCAAGCTGATCATGCTGACGGCCAAGGGACGCGATACCGAAGTGCAGAAAGGCATGGCGCTCGGCGCCGATGCTTATGTCACCAAGCCATTTTCCACCCGGGATCTGGTGATCAAGGTCAGATCGGTATTGGGCATGGACGCTGTGGCATGAATGCGCGCCTGCGCTTCCTGGCGGCGTTGTTCACGCTGTTCCTGCTGATCACCGGACCTTTCCTGTTGACGACGGCCTTGCTCATGGCCGAAATGCCCGCCGAAGAGAGTCATATCCTGACGGACATGCTGTTGCCGCGCTTGCCCATCGGCATCATGATGACCGGCCTTGGATTGGCGATTGGCCTTGCCATTCTGCGCGGGCTGTTCAACCAGTACGTGCAGGGCTTGATGAAAATGTCGGAAATGACCCAGTTGATGCTGGGGGCCAATCGCAATTTCCGCCTCGAACCCGAGGGACCGCCGGAACTGAGAATGCTCGGACAGGCCATCAACCAGTTGGCGCAGCGGCATGACGAACTCCGCGACAATCTTGAGCAGCAGATTCGGCTTGCCAATACCAGCGTGGAAGAGGAGAAGAACCGGCTGGCCGCACTGATGTCCGAATTGACCCAGAGCGTCGTGGTTTGCAATCTCGATGGACGCATTCTTCTGTATAACAACAGCGCTAGAGCCCAGTTCCGGGCGTTTGTCGAGGGCGGTGGCGGGGCGGCCAGTTTGCTCGGACTGGGCCGTTCCATCTTTACCGTGATCGACAGAAACCTGATGGCCCATGCCCTGGAAGCCTTGCAAAGCCGCCTGACCGCGGGCGAGCGCCAGCCCGCCACGCACTTTGTCACCGCGACCCGTGCCGGTCAGTTGATGCGGGTGCAAATGGCTCCCGTACTCGCCCTGGTCGCTCAGGCGGGCGCAGCCGACGCAACGGTGCTGCCAGGCATCGGCGGTTATGTGCTGATGCTCGACAATGTCACGCGCAGCGTTGAAAACGAAACCCGGCGCGATGAAATACTGCAGAACCTGACCGAGGGAAGCCGCGCCACTCTCGCCAACATCCGAGCCGCAGTCGAGACGCTGATCGAGTATCCCGACATTGACGGCGAGCAGCGCGAGCGCTTTTTGCGCATCATCGGCGATGAAGTCTTAAGCATGGGGCAACGGCTCGACAGGACGCTTGAGCGCCACGCGGATTCGTTGAAGGCACGCTGGCCGCTTGAGGAAATGCTCGGAGCCGACCTGATTGCAGCGGCGCAGCGGCGCATCGAAAGCAAATTCGGTTTGTCCGTCAAGCTCGACGAGGTCGACGACGGCCTGTGGATCAAGGTCGATAGCTTCTCGCTGATCCAGGCAATCAGTTATCTGGTTTCCCGTCTGCACGAGACGTTCAGCATACGCTTCCTGCGCTTGCGCCTGACCCGCAACGGGCGGCTGGCGCACCTCGACCTGATCTGGATGGGTGCGGCGATTTCCACGGAAACACTGCACGGCTGGGAGCAGGAGCCGATGAACCTGTCTGGCGAAAGCACTCCGCTGACCTTGCATGACATCATGGACCGGCATGGCGGCGAAATCTGGTTCAAGCGGGAAAGCGCCACGCAACAAGCCTATTTCCGCTTGCTGATTCCCGTCACCGATCACCAGAACGTCATCGAGCCGGTATCCCCATTGCGCGGGGATAGCCGCCCCGAATATTACGATTTCGATTTGTTCAAGCGCAGCGACCAGGATCACGCGCTCGATGAGCGCTTGCTGACGGATCTGACCTACACCGTCTTCGACACCGAAACCACCGGCTTGAGGCCCTCCGAGGGCGACGAAATCATTCAGTTCGGCGCGGTTCGCATTGTCAATGGCCGGCTGTTGCGCAGCGAAAGCTTCGACCAACTGGTCGATCCGCGCCGCACCATGACGGCGGAATCGATCGCCATACACGGCATCAGCCAGGACATGGTGGATGGCCAACCCGGCATGGAAGAGATCCTGCCAAGCTTCCATCGCTTTTGCGAGGACACCGTACTGGTGGCGCACAATGCGGCGTTTGACATGCGCTTTCTGCAACTCAAGGAAAACCTGACCGGTATCCGCTTTACCCAGCCCGTACTGGATACGCTGCTGCTTTCCGCCGTGGTGCATCCGAACCAGGATTCGCACAAGCTGGAACTCATCGCGGAGCGGCTGGGCGTTGCCATTATTGGCCGTCATACGGCACTCGGGGATGCCATCGTGACCGGAGAAGTCTTCCTGCGCTTGATTACCCTGCTCAATGCCATGGGCATCCGCACTTTGGGCGAGGCGCTGGCAGCCGCCCGGAAAACCTATTACGCCAGAATTCAATACTGAACACCTTCAAGATGACCGCAAACTTGTCTTCCAAACGGGATAGCGGCTTCGGCCTGAGTTTGCACAGCCAGCTCGCGGCACTGGTCAGGCGCAAGCCGGTGACAGCCTCGCCCGAGACGCCTTTGCGCGAGGCGCTGCAGATCATGTCCGAGGAAAGGGTGGGTTCGATCGTGATCGTCGAGCCGGAAAGCGGTCGACCGATCGGCATATTCACCCTGCGCGATCTGTTGCACCGGGTGGCCGCAAAGGACTGCGATTTTGAGCAATGGATCGCTGCGGTGATGAGTGACAGCAGCCTGGCCATGCTCAATTGGCGCTCAACCGTGTATCAGGCGGCTTTGCTGATGGCGCGGCGCGGGGTGCACCACGTCATCATCGTCGACGCCACCGACCGCTTGGTCGGCGTCGTATCGCAACAGGACATCTACGAGCTGCAGCGCGGTGGCATCAAGGCGGTCAGCGGCGCGATTCGCAATGCCCGCGATCTGGATGCACTGATTCTTGCTGCCCAGGAGATTCGGCGCCTGACCATGCAGATGCTGACCAATGGCAGCACCGCCGAAGCGTTGATCCAGTTGATCTCCAAGCTCAATGACCATCTTACGGTGCGTGTCATCGAGCTGACCTCGGCCGAATTTCCGCTGCCGAAAGTGAATTGGTGCTGGCTGTCTTTCGGTTCCGAGGGCCGTTATGAGCAGACCTTCAGCACCGATCAGGACAACGGCATTATTTTTGATGCGCCTGACGCGGATGCGGCACGGACCGAAGCGTTGCGGCAGGCTTTCCTTCCTTTTGCTCAGGCTGTCAATCGCAAGCTCGATGCCTGCGGCTTTGTTCTCTGCAAAGGCAACATCATGGCCGGCAATCCCGAGCTGTGCCTGTCCCTGGAGGAATGGCAAGGAAAATTCTCCAGCTGGCTGCATGCCGCTAATCCGCAGGCCTTACTGAATGCGACCATTTTTTTCGATTTGCGGCCGATCTTCGGCGCAGATTATCTTGCCGACAATCTGCGCGATTGGCTGCTGGCACGAACCGGCGCAGCCCGCCTGTTCCTGCGCTTCATGGCGGAAAACGCCCTTCAGGCCGCTCCGCCGCTGGGGATGATCCGCGACTTCGTGTTTGACAAGAACGCCCAGTTCCCCCACACGATCGACCTCAAGGCGTTCGGCTCGCGTCCTTTCGTCGACGCTGCGCGCATCTTCGCCCTGGCCAACGGCGTTGCCGAGACAGCGACTGTCCAGCGGCTGCGTGCCGTCGCCGCACAAATGGAATTTGCGCGAGACGATGTGGCGGCAATGATCGAGGGCTTCCATTTCATTCAGCAGCTCCGCTTGCGACATCAGAGAGATGAGGACAACAGCAGCGGATCGGCGAATCGCGTCAATCCAGACCACCTCAACGAACTTCATCGCAATGTGCTGAAGGAAGCGTTCAAGCAAGCGAGGAAACTGCAACAGAAGCTTCAACTGGATTACCGGTTGTAACCAGAGGCCCGTTTGTTTGCCGACTGGCAAGCACTGGAATGCGGCAAGTTGTGGACAACAGCGCCTGACGGATTCACCCGGGAGACAAGGAAAATCAAGGCATTTTTTGACGCAACCCCACCCCGCCGCTATAATTCGGCACTCGAACCGCAACAAAGGCCAGGTAGCTCAGTTGGTAGAGCAGCGGACTGAAAATCCGCGTGTCGGCAGTTCAATTCTGCCCCTGGCCACCAATATTCATGGTGGCTCGTCAGCGAGCCCTCTCACTTAGGTCAAGTTCCATGCTGACTCTTGACCGAATTACATTTGATTCAGCCGTGATGGGCGGAAAGCCCTGCCTGCGCGGAATGCGTGTGACGGCCGGGATGATTGTCGGCCTTGTGGCGAGTGGCAAAAGCCAGAGCGATATTCTGGCGCTGTACCCATACCTTGAGAAGGAAGATATTGTTCAGGCACTGCGCTTCGCTGCCTGGCGTGCCGAGGAAGTTGAACTACCCCTGGCGATTGCATGACAGTCCGCGTTTTGGTGGACATGAATTTGTCCCCTGCTTGGATACAGATCCTGTCATCTGCAGGAATCCCGGCCCGCCACTGGAGTTCCATTGGCGCCGCTGACGCGGACGATGCGACAATTTTTTCTTGGGCAAGAGAGAATGGGTATGTGGTCTTTACCCATGATCTGGATTTTGGCAGCATGCTTGCCTTGACCAATGCAGAAGCGCCGAGCGTTTTTCAGATTCGTACCGAGGACGTTTCCCCAAATAACCTGGCTAATCGCGCCATCGCGCTGCTTGGTCGTTTCGAAGTGGAGTTTGGAAAGGGTGCTTTGATCATTGTGGACGAGCATCGCGATCGAATTCGCATGCTCCCACTTGGAGATCGGGACTGAAAATCCGCGTGTCGGCAGTTCAATTCCTGGCCGAACCGATGTCCCGCTGTGCGTTGGCGATGGCGGCACTTTTTGAGTTGATCAAGGGAAAATGCTCGGGATTGTCGATTGCCGACTCGACACCGATCACGGTGTGCCACAACCTGCGTATCCGAAGTCACCGGGTATTCGATGGATTGGCGGCGCGCGGCAAAAGTTCGACCGGGTGGTTCTTCGGCTTCAAGTTGCTTTTGGTCATCAATCATGTGGGCGAGTTGTAGCGCGCCAAGGTCACACCGGGTAACGTCGATGATCACAAACCGCTGCGTGATTTCGCTGCCGGACTCTTCGGTCAGCTCAATGCCGACAAAGGGTACATCGCCAAGTGGCTGACCGACTTCCTCGCCATCTGCGGCATCGACTTTGTCACGAAGGTGCGCAGAAACATGCAGCCGGTGGCCCGATCTGACTTCGACAAGGCCGTGCTGAAACAACGCTCCTTGGTCGAGACCGTGATCGACGAATTGAAGAACCTCTGTCAGATTGAACATACTCGCCACCGCTCGCCTGTCAATTTCACCTCCAATCTTCTCGCTGGCCTGGTCGCCAACTGCCTGATGCCTAACAAACCGAAGCTGCCTTTGCAGTCAGCAAGCCTTCGGTTAAATACTCGGCTTATTCCGAACGGACTTTATTTCTTCCTTCTTGGTGCGCTCGCGCCACCGAACATGTCGTGCTGAGCGAACCGGCAAACGGCAGAGATGATCGGGTTGTTTAGTTTGCGCTCGTTAGTGATCGCGTAAATTTGTTCGCGGACCGTCTCTATTCTCCCCACGGCCTGCACCTCATTCTGCCGGACAACATAGGACTCGATCGCGGTCGGCGCGACGAAATAGCCGGCGCCTGCCTGACCGAAAGCCTTCATGAGCGCGCTGTCATCAAACTCACCCACAATACGGGGGCGTATACGCTCTGACTCAAACCAGCGCAACAAGCGCGCATGCAAAGCGACTTCAACTCCCGGGAGAAGAAAAGGTGCGCCGTCCAGCAACTGCGGGAAACGCATTCCGCATTTTTTGTTAAGGGATTTCGCGCCGAATACGCTCACCCCGCTTTCCCCAAGGAAATGATCGTAACCACGCACATTGAGATTGTCCGGCATGGGGCGATCTGCAATCACCATATCAAGGCGGTGTACCGCCAAGTCGGCCAGCAACGTAGTCAACCGTCCTTCGCGGCAGACCAGCTTGACAGGCTCTTCAAAACTTAGGGAAGGTTCGACCAAGCGATAAGCCACCATCTTCGGCACGGAATCGGCAATGCCAACGCGAAAAGTGATGCTCTGCGCAGGCACGTCATCACGAATGGCTTCCAGCAATTCATTGCCCAGCGAGAAGATCTGTTCGGCGTAGCTCAATATCCGCTGGCCAGTTTCGGTGAGCTCCAGACCGCGGCCGACGCGGCGGAACACGTCCACTCCGAGCGCGGTCTCGAATTCGCTCAATTGACCGCTGATCGATTGGGGCGTGAGATGCAACTGTTTGCTGGCGCGCGCAATACTGCCGGATTTGGCCACCATCCAGAAATAGCGCAGGTGTTTGAAATTGAGTGAGGCCAAAATGCCCTATCCGCTGGGTTCGTGGATTGGTTCCGCAGTAATGCAAGCCGGCAATATCCTAGATCGAGCAGGCCATAACATCGAATAACACGATGTATTGTTCAATTATATTCGATTTGCCGGATATATATTTTCGCTCTACCATCACATACGCGATCAATCACGATGGAGGAAGATGGGCATGCGTATCGATATTCAAGCCAAGGGCTTCGATCCGACCGAAGGTTTGCGCAAACATGCTCTGCACCGCTTGCAGTTTGCGTCTGACTGTAAGAGCAGCTACTCTCGCAAGGGGGCATCGCGATCATGAAACGTATCCTGCTTTTCCTCGCCACCAACCTGGCAATCGTTCTGGTGCTATCCGTCACGATGCGCCTGTTGGGCGTTGAGCCTTATCTGAACGGCAATGGACTCAACCTGAGCGCGTTGCTGATTTTCGCAGCCGTGATGGGATTTGGCGGTTCGTTCATTTCGCTGGTCATCTCCAAGTGGTCGGTGAAGAAGTCGATGGGCGTGCATGTCATCGATGCGCCCTCGAACTCGACCGAGTTCTGGCTGGTGGAAACCGTCCGCAAATTCTCGTCGGAAGCCGGCATCGGGATGCCGGAGGTCGGGATTTATGAATCACCCGAAGTCAATGCCTTCGCCACGGGCATGAGCAAGAACAGTTCTCTGATCGCCGTTTCGACCGGTCTGATTCAGCAAATGACGCGCAAGGAAGCGGAGGCGGTGCTGGGACATGAAGTCGCGCACGCCGCCAACGGCGACATGGTGACGTTGGCGCTGATACAGGGTGTGGTGAACACTTTCGTCATGTTCCTGTCACGCGTCATCGGCCACCTGGTCGATCGGGTCGTATTCAAAACCGAACGCGGGCAAGGCCCTGCATTCTTCGTCACCATGATCATCGCAGAACTGGTGCTCGGCATATTGGCATCGATCATTGTCATGTGGTTTTCCCGCCAGCGCGAATTCCGCGCCGATCGCGGCGGCGCCACTCTGGCCGGCCGGCAAAACATGATCGCGGCGCTCGAAAAGCTGAGCACCCTGCATCCGCAACCACTGCCCGACAAGATGGCCGCTTTTGGCATAGCCGGTGGGGCTGGCGGCGGACTGAGGCGCCTGTTGATGACCCACCCGCCGCTGGAGGAGCGAATCGCCACCCTCAAGGCAAACCAATCTGCGCGAAGCTGAAGCGATGCTTGACGCCGAAAAACACTGGTACACCCTGCCCGCCGCACAGGTTGCTGGCGACTTTGGCTGCGACCCTGGGCGCGGTCTGGATCTGCGTCAAGCAGCCGAGCGCCTGACGAAGTATGGCGCGAACCGGCTCACCGAAAAACCGCCGCGTCCGGGGTGGCGCAAGTTCCTCGATCAGTTCAAGAGCCTGCTGGTCCTGATCCTGCTTGGCGCTGCCGGAGTGGCCGGCGCGATAGGCGACTTGAAGGACGCTGTCGTCATTGCCATAGTCGTGCTGCTGAATGCGGTACTCGGATTCCTGCAGGAACAGCGTGCCGAGTCCGCCCTGGCGGCGCTGAAGAACATGCTGGCACCCACTGCTCGGGTGCGCCGCGAGGGCGAGGTCAAACAAATCGACGCCGGCGACCTGGTGCCGGGCGACCTGCTGCTGCTCGAAGCCGGTGATCGGGTTCCTGCCGATGCGCGCATCCTTCATGCGCACAGTGCAGAGGTTGCGGAAGCCGCCCTGACGGGCGAAGCCCATCCGGTAGCGAAAAATGCCGATGCGGTCGAAGAAAAATCGGCGCTGGCCGAGCGGCGGAATATGGCGTTTATGAACACCGTGGTCACACGCGGTCGGCTGGAGGCCATCGTCACGGCCACCGGCATGCGTACCGAAATGGGCCGGCTGGCCGGGCTGCTGGCGGATACGACGGAGTCGGTCACGCCCCTGCAAATTCAACTCGATACCCTGGGTAAGCGGCTGGCACTGATAGCCGGCGTCATCGTGACACTGATTTTTTTTCTGGGTATTGCCCGCGGCGACGACCTGGCGCACACGGCGCTAATGGCGATTGCCTTGGCGGTCGCGGCGATCCCCGAGGGTCTGCCGGCCGTGGTGACGGTTACCCTGGCACTGGGCATGCACCGCATGGCGAAACGCCATGCCATTGTGAAGAAGCTCGCCGCCGTGGAAACATTGGGCTGTACCACGGTGATCTGCTCCGACAAGACCGGCACACTCACCCTCAACCAAATGACGGTGCGCAAGCTCTTTGTTGCTGGACAAAGGTTCTCGGTGAGCGGCGCAGGCTATTTGGCAGAAGGGATTATCAAGGCAGAAGACGACACGCGACCCCAGGTCGATCTGGCGGCCTGTTTACGGCCTGCCGCACTTTGTGCCGACGCACGCGTACACGACGGCGAACTGATCGGCGATCCCACCGAAGGCGCCCTGCTGGCACTGGCAGCCAAAGGCGGGATCGATCCCGTGTTGCTCGCCGGGAATTTTCCGCGCCTGGCCGAAATCCCATTCGACTCGGTACATAAATTCATGGCCACTTTCCATCGGGAGGGGGCGATGGTGCGCATGTGGCTCAAAGGCGCTCCCGATGTCCTGCTCGCCCGCTCCAGAAAATACTTCACCGGCACCGGCGAGGCCGCTCTCGACGCAACGGCACATACGAAATTTGCCGTCGAAAACCAGGCGCTGGCCGAGCAGGCCATGCGCGTGCTGGCGCTGGCCGGCCGCACGATTCCGGCAAACGACTTCGATCCCGCCGGCGACTTGTTTGTCTGGGTCGACGAACTCACCCTGTTTGGACTGGTCGGGATCATCGACCCGCCGCGCGCCGAGGCCAGAGAGGCAATCCGGGTGTGTCGCGCAGCCGGCATCCAGGTCAAGATGATTACCGGCGACCATGGCCTGACCGCAACTGCCATCGCACGCGAGCTGGGGCTGGAAGGCGGAATGCTCGAAGGCCGCGAACTCGATGGCCTCGACAGAGCGGCACTGGCTGCTCTGGTCGAGCAAACCGCCGTTTTTGCCCGCGTCGCGCCGGAGCACAAGATGCGCATCGTCGGAGCCCTGCAGGCACGCGGCCATGTGGTCGCCATGACCGGAGACGGTGTCAATGACGCACCGGCCCTCAAGACCGCTGATATCGGGATTGCGATGGGCATCACCGGTACCGAAGTGAGCAAGGAGGCAGCCACCCTGATTCTTACCGACGACAATTTTTCCTCGATCGTGCGTGCCGTCAAGGAAGGACGCACCATCTACGACAATATCGTCAAATTTGTGCGCTTTCAGCTCTCCACGAACATCGGCGCCATCCTCACGGTGCTGGGTGCCTCTGCCCTCGGCTTGGCCGCGCCTTTCACGGCCATCCAGATTCTCTGGGTCAATATCATCATGGATGGCCCGCCCGCCATGACACTCGGCGTCGAACCGGCACGTCGCGGAATCATGCGCGATGCCCCGCGCACGCCAGGCAGCGCCATTCTTTCCTGGCAACGGCTATGGCGTATCGGACTATACGGACTGACCATGGCGGTGGGTACGCTCGGCATCTATGTCTGGAGCCTGACACCGGGCCACGAGGCAAAGGCCGGTACCCTGGCTTTCACTACCTTCGTTTTGTTCCAGTTCTTCAACATCTTCAACGCCCGCGCTGAGCACGATAGCGTCTTTAACCGGCAGTTTTTCAACAACGGCAAGCTCTGGCTGGCGCTGGTCATTGTGGTCGGCCTGCAATTCGTCGTTGTTCACTGGGCACCCGCCCAGAACATTTTCGACACGGTCGATCTGACCTTGACCGAATGGGGATTGGCCGTCCTGGTTGCATCGAGCACGTTATTGCTGGACGAAGCTCGCAAACTTGCTTTATCGGTTCTTTGCGGACTCCGCAAGAAAAATCCGGGTTGCCTATGAACGCACTGAAGGTACATGACTCCCGGCTGATGCGCAGCGTTTTTCTCGGATTGGGAATCATGGCGCTGTTGCTGGGAGTGATCGGCATCTTTCTGCCGATATTACCGACAACGCCTTTCATCCTGCTGGCAGCCGGCTGCTTTGCGCGAGGGTCCAAACGCCTGCATGACTGGCTGCTGGCGCAACGCTTTGCCGGAGCGATGATTCGCGACTGGGAGCTGCATCGGAGCGTTCCACCGTGGCTCAAACCCTGGGCATTCCTGATGATCACCGTGTCGCTCGGAGCTTCGATCGTTTTGCTGGAATCCTTATGGCACCGAATCATTCTGGCAATCCTCGCTGCGCTGCTGGCGGTTTTTCTCTGGCGAATTCCAGTGCGCAACCATCGCGATGCTGTTCCCCGCAACAAGTCCGACACTGCGGCCTGAATTACGCTCGTGGAATCAATAAAAGCGGCGGCACCACCGAGCCTCGGTCGAACCCGGCTATGCACGAAATCTGCTGAACACTGCGGCGGAACCATTGCAACGAAAGTGCCGCCTTCCCTCTGACTCGCTTAACGCGGTAGATTCGCGAGGAACCGCTCGATCAGTGGATTCGCCTGCTCGGCGTGGGTCAGATTGGCGGCATGTCCGGCACCGGGGATCACGACCAGTTCGGCGCGCGCCAAACGGTTGGTCATGTCCTGCGCCCGGGCGACTTCGATGGCCGCATCGAGCTCGCCATGGATCACCAGTACCGGCGCCTGGATTTCGCCGAGGCGGGTGCTAATATCGTCGCGCGTGCCGAGCGTGGTGAAGATCTGCTGCAGATTGTTGGGACGAAAATTTTTCCAGCGCGCTTTCCAATCTGCTGCGCCGGAAAACCCCTCTCCAAGGATGATGTGTTCGATGATGGTCGCGATTTCATCCGACAGGCCGTGCTGCATCCATTCCGCCACCATCTTCATGTAGCCCGGCAGTTTCGCCGGGTCCTCGGGTTGTGCCTGGGTGTCGATAAGCACCAGAGCCCGCACGATCTGCGGATGGCGCAAGGCGGCGCGCAGCGAAAGATAGCCGCCTTGCGACATGCCGACCAGGACCGCTTGCTGGATGCCAAGGTGGGCCAGCAACGCAGCCAGATCGTCGGCCGAGTCGTAATAGCTGAATGCTTCGGTGGCATCCTGGGTGCGTCCGTGGCCGCGTTCGTCCCAGGAGACGCAGCGATAGCGGCCACGGAGCGCCTGCACTTGCGCCTCGAACATGGTGTGGTCCATGAGCAGGCCGTGCGAAAAGATCAGCGCGGGTCCGCTGCCGCCCGTGTCTTCGAAATAGATCGACTGGCCGTTGATGATGGCATTCGGCATGGTGTCTCCTCTGCTATGCGCTTGTGAATTGAGGTGGCCTATTGTAGTCTCGCGGTGCCGTATAAATTGAGCGATCTCGCCACAAGACCAGAGGATTTTCATGACGTACCTGCCACCGCCGGCACAACTCAAGGATCACCGCGTTCTGCTTGTCAATGATGACAGCATTCATGCGCGGGGCATCGAATTGCTTGAAGAGCTTGTGCGTAAATTTACCGACGATGTCTGGGTCGTCGCTCCGGACGAAGAAAAATCGGGCGCAGCCCATTCGATTTCGCTGGCCCATCCGGTGCGCGTCCGGAAACTCGGCGACAAACGCTTTGCCGTCAAGGGTACGCCAACCGACTGCGTGCTGATGGCGGTATGGGAGATCATGGCCGAAGCTCCGCCCAGCGTGGTGATTTCCGGCATCAATCACGGCGAGAATCTGGCCGAGGACATTACCTACTCGGGCACCGCCGGGCCGGCGATCGAAGCCGCGCTGCTGGGGATCCGCTCCATCGCGATGAGCCAGGTGTATCCGTTTCAGCGCGGCATGCCGCCTTGCTTCGATACGGCGCGGCAATTCGGTCCGCGGGTGTTGAAGCAGCTGCTGTCCTGCCCCTGGGAAAAGGGCAGTTTCGTCAACGTAAACTTTCCCGCTGCGACACCCGAGGAGGTCGCGGGCATACGCATCACCACGCAGGGTCAGAGGCGGCCGGGTTCGTTCACTCCCAAGCCAGGGCGCGATGGTCGCAACGTGCCTTACTTTTGGATCAAGATTGCCTACGACATCGGCGAGCCGGGCGAGACCACCGACCTCGCGGCCATTCGCGACAAGGCCGTATCCGTCACACCCTTGCAACTGGACATGACGGCACGTTCATTTGCGGAAAATCTCAAGCCGCTGTTTGGGCCTTAACGCGCTGAAGTCCCGCCATCCACGGTGAGCAAGGCGCCATTGGTGTAAGACGCTTCGTCCGACCCTAGGTAGAGGCAGGCATAGGCGACTTCGTCGGGTGTAGCGGCGCGGCGCATCGGCGAGAGCTGGTCGGCCACCACGGGATCGTCGAACAAATTCATCACCGAGGCGACCATCTCGGTATCGGTGAGGCCGGGGCAGACGGTGTTGGAGCGGATGCCGTCCTTGGCGTAGGTGACGGCCAGCGAGCGCGTGTAGTTGATCATGGCACCCTTGGACGCGGTATAGGCGTGCGCATTATCGACACCGCCCATGCCGTAGATCGAGGCAATGTTCACGATCGAGCCTTTACCCTGCTTTTGCATCTGCGGAATGACCAGGCGGCAGGTGTAGAAGACCGAGTCGAGATTGTTGGCCATGACCAGCCCCCAATGCTCGGGGGTGGTCGTTGTGGTTTCGTTCATGGTGCCGGGAATCGCGATGCCGTAGCTGTAGCCGACGCCGACCGAGTTGATCAGGATGTCGATGCGGCCGAACTGGTTCAGCGCTGCCTTGATGGATTGCTCCACTTCCGCCGGCTTGGTCAGATCCGCCGCCGCCGCACCCGCAACGCCGCCGGCCTTGGTGACTTCGGCGACGACCGTGTCCAGTTTCGATTTCGTCCGGCCGATGGCAAATACCTTCGCGCCTTCGCGCGCGAACATGTTCATGCATGCACGTCCGATGCCGGCGCCGCCACCGGTGATTACGACAACCTTGCCTGCAACTCGCTTCATGATTACCTCCGTTGTTGTGATGGTGCTGACTGCTTAATCTGGTAATGCCGGAAACTGCCCTGTTCAGTTTTCCTGGGTCGGGGCGAATGCTTCGTCCGACAGATGCAGCATCTGGATGCGGCTGCGGCGGATATGCAGGCTGACGATCCACTTGGCCTGCCTGGGATCGCCAGCGATCAGCGCGTTGTACAGACGCTGGTAATCGTCGAACTGGCGCTGGTGGGTTTGCGGCGGCAGGAAGGAATGCACCTGCATGCGCAGAATCTGTGTCGGCACGACCGGGTTGATGCGCACCAGCTCGCGGTTGCCGGCAATGTCCAGGATAGCGTCGTAGAAGCGGGTGCGGGCGATCGACTGGAGCACCCGGTCGCCGTTGGCTCCTTGGGTTTTGAGGAGTTCATAGGCGCTGGCCAGTTTTTCCGCATAACCGTGCGTCTTGCTGGTCCGGTCGCGCCGAATCCGGGCGGCCGCCATGCCGACCGCGAGACGCATGATGGCCTGCAATACCTGCAGCAGATCCAGCACTTCTGCCCGGCTCAGGGCCCTGATATAGGCTCCACGGCGGGGAGTCAGCGCTACCACGCCTTCCGCTGCCAGGCGTTTGAGCGCTTCACGCACTGGTCCCCGGCTGACCTTGAGGTCGCGCGTCAGATCGGCTTCGATCAGCCGCTGCCCCGGTACGAACCGTCCGTACAAGATGCCCCGCTCGATGGCGCCGACGACCAGATCCGGCGAACTTGCCGAACCGTTCAGCGCTTCCGGGGCGGTTTCTGTAGCAATTTCATTCATGGACGGTGGGCATCAATACGTGACCTGGGGGATAAGTATTTTTAACATACTACAACTTTGTCGGCTGATCTTGTCAAGCCAAGTAGTCCTTTCTGGATGGAAATAATCTGCTTGACACGTCATACGTCAGACATTATCGTCTTACAATCGAGTTTGGCACGATCATTTGAGCAGTGAATAACAGGAGAGGAGGCCGTCATGGCAAAGCTATTCGTGGACCAGGACAAATATGCTGACGGCGAGGGAACTCCGATCGTCGCCGCATTCAACAGCGCCCTCAAGGATCTGGTGCGCAGGAAGCTGGATGAAAGCGGCGGCAACTGGAACGATTTCGTCTTCGGCAAGGCGTATTCGCTGATCACGGCGGATGAAATTGCCAAGATCGAGCGCAAGGTGCTCGACAGCGGCTACCGTTACACCTGCTCGGCGATGATCTCCATCATGGAGCGCCCCGATGCCTATAAGCCACTGCCCGGCACCGAGAGCGGTGCGGCCAAGTTCTCCTTCGAGCATCCGGCAGCCCAGACTGCGCCGGCAGACGCCAACGGTCGCGAGCAGCGCGGGCAGGGCGACAACGTCGTCAAATATCCGAGTAATATCGTCGGCATTGCGCGCTATTACCGATCGGCGGAGCAGGTGATGCAAAGCCTGACGCAGGGCGTTCCGCCGGACACCATCGCCATCATCGACGACAGCGGCGGTACCCTCACCGCGCCGATCCTCGAGCAGTTCAAGGGCGTCATCTGTGCCGGCGGCACGGTCCGCTCCCATCTTGGCATCCTCACCCGCGAGTACGGCATCCCCTGCCTGATGGGGGCGAAGATCTCCGGCATCTTCGAGGGCGACACCGTCGAGCTCGAGGTGTCGGGTCAGTCGAAAACTACCGAGGCCTACCAGCAAGGCATCGAGATGACCGTGCGCGTCTGGAAGCACGCAGCGAAAAAATAGGAGACCGATCATGCCAAACAACAAATTGACCTATGCCCAGCTGCTCGAAACCAACAACATCATCCAGGTCCTCGGTGAAGAAACCTACTTCCTCTGCGTGACGCGCACAGTGCAGGAATCCAAGCTGTTCCCGGTGTCCTCCTACATGCTGCTGAGCTATCTGAACGCCTTCTATCGCTACCCGACGCTGCTGCGCAAGATCGAAAAGCACATGCCGGCCGAGATGATCGCCGACCGCGTGCGCAACATGTGTTCCAAGATCCAGTCGATCGGCATGGGCTGGTGCATGATCGGCTTTTATCTGCTGGGCCGCGAGATGCTGATCAACATGGGCATGATTCGTCCGCAGGATGCCGCCGAAGATGTGGCTTATGTCATGAACTTCTGGAAGCGCTACCAGCTGGCTTGGCATCGCAACAACGGCCACATCACCAACAAGGAAGCCGGGCACCGCTCGCAGATCCTGCCGGAGCGGCGCATCCAGGTGTTCCACGCCGACATGTACGCCTGCAAGGATGGCGACGCCCTGCATACCGCTGCGGACAAGTTCCTCGCCACCGTATCGCAATACGCTTTCCTGGTGGCCTGCGAGAGCCGCATCAGCATGAGCAACCATGGTCCCTACAACCTCGGCGATGGGCGCGAGATGCTGGTGCGCGATTTCTTTGACTTGGCCGAGGGCGATCTGCCCTGGCTGGATGGCGTGGCCAGCGACGTACCGTTCAACCGGCTGACGGTGACCACGGCGGTGAAGGACACGCATTTCTATCTGGTCGACGACTGGGGCAGCTTCGACTCGCGCCCAGAGTACAAGAGCGAAAACATGTGCGGCGTCGGCCTGTATACCTCCGACGAATTGTCCGAGACCCACACTCCGGTCGGCATGGGCAGTCGCGAGGAGCTGACTGAAACCTTTGACCGCTACGCCGACATCTTCAAGGACGCGACGACCAAGCTGTGGAAGCGCATCGCCAGTTATACGCGCAACCAGATGCTCGATGCCGGCGCGCTGACCTACTACGCCATCATCAAGGATCTGGCTCATGTGGCCGGTTGCTACGAGGCCGATGACTGGATGAAATTCGACGAGCGTGCCGAACGCTTCCGCGGCCTGCTCAACGACGAATACGGCAACGAACTGCTGGGCGCACTGGTCGTGCCGCTCACCTTGCCCAGCCATCAGTGCAACGAATACACCATGATGCCGCATAGCAATGCACCGAAGCACGTGCATACGCCGATCTCCTATGCCATTCTCACCGGCGAGGACTATGTGCCCTCGGTGGGCGACGGCATCCGGCCGGGCGTCACCTATTTGCCGCCCAAGGCCGACCGTTACCGGACCACGCAGGGTGTCATGACGTTGGCCGAGTTCAATCAGCGCTGCAGCAATTTCACACCACAGTTGTGCACCGAAAAATTTCGCCATCTCGACGAGACCTGGGTCAAGTTCAACTACAAGACGCCGCTCGCCGACGAGATGTACCAGATCGAACAGCAGACTTCGCGCAAGCTGGCCGGCAAAGGTGCGGGACTGAGTCGTGCGGATGTGGCGGCGCTGGCGGACAAGTTTTGATTCTTTTCATTCATCGATACATCGCCCCGATGCTGCGGGGTGATCGAGCAAAGGTTGATTGAGCATGCAGATCGGCGCGTTGATCCGGCGGGCGGCACTTCACTTCAAGGATGCCCCCTGCCTTACCGAAGGCGAGCGGACGGTCAGTTTCCGGGAATTCAACCAGCTCACCGATCGCGTCGGCAATGCTCTGTTGGCAGCGGGCCTCATCCCGGGCGATCGTGTCGGCATCCTGCTGCCCAACGGCATCGACTGCCTCGTGGCTTATTACGCTTTGGCCAAGGCCGGCCTGGTGCGCGTGCCGCTCAATGCGCGCGACCCGCTCGACAGCCATCACTACAAATTGTCGGACAGCGGCTGCCGCGCCGTGATCCAGCAGGGCGACATCGCACTGAATACCGAGCGGTCATTTTCCGCCGCGCAACTGAAAGAATTCTGTCGCAGTGGATCGAGTGCGCCTTGCGCGGTCGATCGTGCACTCGACGCGCCCTACCGGCTCGGCTACACCGGCGGCACCACCGGACAGCCCAAGGCGGTGACGCTGACGACGCGCGGCGAACTGGCGGAACTCTCTGCTTTCCTCGCCGATCTCATGCCGGACATTCAGGCCAGCGACTGCTTCCTGCATGCCGCACCGATTGCCCACGCCTCGGGCGCCTTCTTCCTGCCGTCGCTGGTGCGCGGTGCGCGCTCGGTGGTGATGGCCAAATTCGATCCCGCGGCGTTTCTGCAACTGGCGGAAAGCGAACAGGCGCAATTGACCTTCCTGGTGCCAACCATGCTGGCGATGATCCTCGAGCAACCCGGTGTCGACACTGCGAAACTTGCCCTGCGCCGCATCGCCTATGGCGCATCGCCGATTTCTCCGGCGCTGCTCAAGCGTGCCGAGCAGCGCTTCGGCCGGGTCTTCGCCCAGTGCTACGGGCAGGCCGAGAGTCCGATGGTGATCACTTATCTCGCGCCGGAAGACCATGACCGCGCCGGTTCCTGCGGTCGTCCCTTTACCATTGCCGAAGTGGCGGTCTTCGATGACCAGGACCGTCCCCTGCCGCCGGGAGAAACCGGCGAGATCGTCTGCCGCGGCCCGCAGACCATGGCTTATTACTGGAACCGCCCCGAGGCTACGGCGCAAGCCTTCCGCAACGGCTGGCTGCATACCGGCGATATCGGCACCATGGATGCGGACGGTTTTTTCTACCTGCTCGATCGCAAGAACGACATGCTGATCTCGGGCGGATTCAACGTCTATCCGCGCGAGGTGGAGGAAGTCCTGCTGGCCTATGACGGTGTCGTGGAAGCCGCGGTGATCGGCTTGCCCGACGAAAAATGGGGCGACCGCATCCACGCCGTAATCAGCGCTCGCCCGGGGCTGGATGTGCCGGCCTTGCAGGCTTTCGCCAACGAACGCCTGGCCAACTACAAGCGGCCCAAGGGAATCGACATCTGGCCCGATCTGCCGAAGAGCTCGGCCAACAAGATCCTGCGGCGCACCGTGCGCGATCAGCTGATCGCACAGACAGGCGCTGCCCAAAAGAAATAGAAACATTGCGGAGTGAAACCATGAAGAACGACATGCACCTGGTGCTGCACGGCCTGGCCATCAAGAAGCACGCCAGCGCCGCGACCGTCGCCGGCATCATCGGCCTGGATTCCGCCCGCGTCGCGGCCGTGCTGCAGGATGCGCTCACCAAAGGCAGCGTGATCGAGGCCAAGGGCAAGTTCTCGTTGCAGCCGATGGCGCGCATCGCCCTGGAAAGCGACTATTCGCGCTATTGCAGCGACCTGCGCGAGAACCAGGCTTTCGTCAAGCTCTACGAGGATTTCGAAGTCGTGAACACGGCGCTGAAAGCTTTGATCACCGACTGGCAGGTGACCGAGATCGCCGGATCGCGGGTGCCCAACGACCACAGCAACAAGGACTACGACAGCCGCATCATCGACCGGCTTGGCGAATTGCATGAGCGTGCCGAACGCGTGTTGACCGAGTTCGCCGCGCATCTGCCGCGCCTGGCGATTTATCGTGACAAGCTGCTGGCGGCCCTGGAGAAAGCCGAGGACGGCGCCATCGAATGGGTCAGCGATGCGCGCATCGAGAGTTACCACACGCTCTGGTTCGAGCTGCACGAAGACCTGCTGCGCACGCTGGGTCGTACTCGGGTCGAATAACGGCACGACATCATGACGAACTCCGCACGGCGCTGGATCTGCAGACTAGATGGCAATCAACTGCCCAGCCGCGAATTGATCGGCGGCAAGGCCTGGTCGATCGCCCACATCCGTTCGCTGGGTCTGAACGTACCGCCGGCTTTCGTGATCACCACCGAAGCCTGCGCCGCCTTTCTTGGCAGCGGCGATTTCCCGCCGGATTTAGACGCGGAGCTGGCGCTGAACATGGCGGCTCTCGAAGCCGATACCGGCCGGACTTTCGGCCATGGTCCGCGGCCCTTGCTGGTCTCGGTGCGCTCCGGCGCACCGGTTTCGATGCCGGGCATGATGGACACGGTGCTCAATCTCGGCATGGATGACGTGACCGAAAAAGCGCTGGCGCTCGAATGCGGCGATGAAGATTTCGCCAGGGATACCCACCGGCGCTTTCTCCACCTGTTCGGCGAGATCGTGCTCAAGGCGGAGTTGCCGCGCCTGCCGCTCGACGAGAGTCCGGCGCGATGGCGCGAGGCGATTAACAAGACCTGCGGCAGCGCCGTGCCGGAGGATGTCATGGCGCAATTGCGCAGTGCCATCCGTGCCGTGTTCGAATCCTGGAACTCGCGCCGCGCCAAGCGCTACCGCGAACACCACGGCATTCCGCACAACCTGGGCACGGCGGTAACCGTGCAGGCCATGGTGTTCGGCAATCTCGACGCGCAGTCCGGCACCGGCGTGCTGTTCAGCCGCAATCCACTGAATGGCGATCCGGCCCCCTTTGGCGAATATCTGCCGCGGGCGCAGGGCGAGGATGTGGTGTCGGGCAAATTCACGCCCAGACCGTTGTCCGCCATGCTGGACAGTGTGCCCGATGCCATGCACATGCTTCTCGATGCTGCCAGGGTGTTGGAGCGGGCTAACAAGGATGTGCAGGACATCGAGTTCACCGTCGAGCGTGGCCGGCTGTTCCTGTTGCAGGCGCGTGCCGCGAAGCTGGCGCCACAGGCAGCGGTGCGCACGGCGATCGACATGGTCAGTGAAGGCCTGGTTGACCCGGCCACGGCGATCCAGCGCATCTCGCCCGACCGCATCCGTATCCTGCTGGCGCCGCGTCTGCCCGAGGGCGCCAACGAGGCGGCCGAACTACTGGCGCGCGGCGAAGGTGCCTGCCCGGGCGTGGGCATCGGCGTCGTCGTCACCGATTCCGAAGAAGCCGAACGGCGCGCCGCCGATGGCGACGTCGTGGTGCTGGCGCGCCCCACGACAAGTCCAGACGATCTGCATGGCATGATCGCCTCGTCCGCAGTGATTACCGAAGAGGGCGGCAGCACCTCCCATTCGGCCGTGGTGAGCCGTGCGCTGGGCATTCCCTGCGTGGTCGGCTGCGGCGCCGGCAGCCTGTCGGCTTTGACCGGCAGGACGGTCACGGTCGACGGCCAGCGCGGCCGCATCTTTGCCGGTGCGCTGGAAATCGTCGTGCCCGACGAGCGCGCCGATCCGGCTCTGATGCAACTGACACACTGGGCGGAAGCCTTGTCGCCACTCCAGGTGCTGCGACCGGGCAGCGCTGTGCCGGAGGGTCTGGTCGACCTGAGCCATATCGATGCCGCCACCGACCCCGCGCAAATCGCCCAAGTCCTGGCCAGTTTTCCCGGCATCCAGGGCGCCAAGATTCAAGGCGCCATGGGCGGCGCCATCGCCAGCGAAGAAGGCGTGCGCGCGGCGCTCGCCGCAGGACTGAAATTCATCGTTACCGAGCCGGTGTTGCCGGCATTGCTGGCTGCCGCCCAGGCGGCGGCTGCATCCACTACGGAGAAGCATCGCCATGACTGAAGTGAAACCGGAAGATGTCGAAGCCCTTGTCGAAATTTTCGACCAGAGTGACTGGAGCGAGCTGCGCATCGCCTCGAGCAACTTCCAGCTCTACCTCTCCAAGGATGCTGCGCAGCGCGATCGTCATCGCGGTATAGCTTCTGCCCCGGCGGCTGCGGCCGTGTCGCCGCAGCGTGCAGCAGGCAGCCTGTCGGTTCAGCACACCACGGCCGCATCGCCCCATGCCGCTGCAGCGGCCGAGGCGGCGATTCCCGATGGCCTGCAGGCGGTGCGGGCACCTAGCCTCGGCACCTTTTATCTGGCGCCCAAACCAGGTGCTGCGCCCTTCGTCACGGTCGGCCAGCGCGTCGAGCCCGAGACGGAGATCTGCATCATCGAAGTCATGAAGCTGTTCACGGCCGTGCGTGCGGGTGTGCGCGGCGTCGTGCGCCGCATCCTGGTAGCGGATGCCCAGATGGTCGAATTTGATCAGCCGCTGATCCTGATCGAGCCGGCGGACTGAGGCCAGAACCTAATGGCCTTGCGCCGGCTATTCGTCGCCAACCGGGGCGAGATTGCGCTGCGCATCGTGCGCGCAGCCAAGTCGCTGGGTATCGACACCGTGCTCGCGGTGTCGGCTGCCGACCGCGACAGCCTGGCGGCGCGCGAAGCCGACCGCGCGGTGGTGATCGGCCCGGCACCGGCGCGTGCCTCTTATCTCAACGCCAACCTGCTGGTGCATGCCGCGCTCGCAACGGAGTGCGATGCCCTGCATCCCGGCTACGGCTTTCTCTCCGAGCGTGCCGAGTTCGCCGAGCTGTGCGAAGCCAACGGCATCGTGTTCGTCGGGCCCACCGCGGCATCGATCCGCAGCGTCGGTGACAAGCTCTCGGCGCGCGCGCTGGCGAAGTCCTCTAATGTGCCGATGGTGCCCGGCAGCGGCATGATCGAATCTGCGACACAAGCGCAGCGCATCGCTGCCGGGATCGGTTACCCGGTGGTGACCAAGGCTTCCGCAGGCGGCGGCGGGCGCGGCATGATGGTGGCGCGCACGGCGGACGATCTGGCAAACGGTTTCGACAAATCCTCCCACGAGGCCAAGGAAGCCTTCGGCGATGGCACGCTATATCTGGAGCGCTATGTCGAGCGTGCCCGCCACGTCGAGGTGCAAGTGCTGGGCGACGGCAAGGGCGGCATCCTGCACTTCGGCGAACGCGACTGTTCGATGCAGCGCCGTTATCAGAAGATGGTCGAGGAGGCGCCCGCGGCAATCCTTTCCGACACGGTGCGCTCGCGCCTGCATCAGGCTGCCGTCGACTTGCTGGCACCGATTCGCTATCGCAATGCCGGCACGGTCGAATTTCTCTACGACATGGATCGCGACGAGTTCTACTTCATGGAAGTCAACGCGCGCATCCAGGTCGAGCATCCGGTCTCAGAGGAAGTCAGCGGCGTCGATCTGATTCAGTTGCAGCTCGCCGTGGCTGCGGGTGAGCCTTTGTCATTGGTGCAGGAGGCGATCCGCTGTCAGGGCCATGCCATCGAAGTGCGCATCATCGCCGAGGACCCGCAGCGCAACTTCGCGCCGAGCCCGGGGCGCATCACGAAATGGCAAGCGCCGGCCGGCGTCGGCGTGCGTCTCGACAGCGCCATGTTCGAGGGTGCGCTGGTGCCGCCGTTTTACGACAGCATGATCAGCAAGCTCATCGTGCGCGGCGAGAGCCGTGCCGCTGCCGTAGAGCGCATGCGCCAGGCCCTGGCCGACTTCCAGATCGAAGGAATCGCCACCAACTTGCCGCTGTTGCGGGCCATCGTGGCGCATTCGGATTATCTGGCCAACCAAATCGAGACGAAGTGGTTGGAACGTCTCATTCTTCCATCATTCGGCAACAGCAAGGGAAACTGAACCATGGCACATATTGAATTTCTCGACACCACCCTGCGTGACGGCCAGCAGAGCCTGTGGGGCATGCGCATGCAGGCCGGCATGGCATTGCCGGTGGCGTCCATTGCCGACCGCACCGGCTTTCGCGTGATCGACCTGACCGGCTCCTCGATGTTCGAGGTGATGATCCGCCATTGCCAGGAGAACCCCTGGGAAGGACTCGACCTCATGGTGCAGGCCATGCCGCGCACGCCGATCCGCGCCGGCATGCGCGCCAACGCTTCGGTGACTTTCGGCGTCACCCCGGATGCGCTCATGGATGCCTGGATGCGCCAGCTCAATGTGCATGGCTGCCGCAGTTTCTGGATTTACGACGTGCTCTTCAACATCGACAAGATGCACCGTCTGGCCAAGGTCGCCAAGCAGTTCGGTTCCGAAGTGGCGGGCTCGATCATGTTCACTTTGTCGCCGGTGCATACCGACGCGTATTACGCCGATAAGACCGCCAAGATCGCCGCTTCCCCGGACATCGACACCATCCTGCTCTACGACACCGCCGGCGTGCTGGAGAAGGACCGGCTCAAGACGCTGCTGCCGGCGATCAAGGCTAAGGCCTGTGGCAAGCCGATCGAATTTCATTCCAACAACATTCTCGGCCAGTCGGCCAAGGCTTACCTGGATGCCATCGAACTCGGCGTGAGCATCCTGCACACGGCCAACCGTCCGATGGCCAACGGCCCGTCGGTGCCCTCGACGCAGATCATGGCGCACAACCTGTCCTTGCTCGGACATACCCACGATCTCGATGTTTCGCTGCTCGCTCCGGTCGCGGAGCATTTCGAGAAAGTCGGCAAAGCCGCCGGCTTCTTGGTGAACCAGTACAACGAATACGATGTGCTGTCGATACAGCACCAGATTCCCGGCGGCATGGTCGGCACGCTCAAGGCGCAGCTGGCCCAGCACAAGATGACCGACCGGCTCCATGACGTGCTCAAGGAAACCGCCGTGGTGCGGCGCGAAATGGGTTATCCGGGCATGGCCACGCCCTTCAGCCAATTGGTCGGCATCCAGGCGGTGCTGAACATTGTCAACGGCGAGCGCTACAGCATTGTCACCGACGAGATGATCCAGTATGCCGCCGGTTATTATGGTGAGACCGCCGCACCGATCGACCCCAACGTTCTCGACAAGATCATGGCGGCGCCGCGCGCCAAGGAGGTCTGCGCCAATCCGCCGGAGCAGCCGACCATCGAGGAATTGCGCAAGCGCCATGGCACCGACGATGATGACGAACTGATCCTGCGGGCACTGGTGCCGGCTGCCGACTTGCAGAAGATGCGCGCCGCCGGGCCGGTCAAGCGCAGCTTCCCATTATTGTCCTCGCCGGAACTCGACCAGGTGCGCCGCCTGATGCGCCTGGCCAAGTCGCCCGTGGTACAGATGACTCTGGGCGGCATGGAAATCGAACTGCACCGCGATGGCCATTGAGAGTTCATCGATGAAAGCGCGCCGCGCAGTGATCGTCGATGTGGTGCGCTCGCCGTTCGGGCGGGCGCGGCCGGGCGGTGCGCTTGAGGGCATCCATCCGGTGGACTTGTATGCCCAGGTGTTGCGCGGTCTGGTGGATCGCACCGGCATCGATACCGCACTGGTGGAGGATGTCATCACCGGCTGCGTGCTGCAGGTGGCCGAGCAATCCGGCAACATCGGCCGGCAGGCCGCACTGGCGGCGGGGTTCCCCGAGAGCGTGCCGGCCCTGACGCTGGATCGCAAGTGCGGCTCGGCGCAGCAGGCATTCGATTTTGCTGCGCAGGGCGTGATTGCCGGCGCCTATGATGTGGTGATTGCCGGCGGCGTCGAAATGATGAGCCTGGTGCCGATGCGCGCCAATCGCCTCGACAAGGACAATGAAGGTCCGGCGTTTCATCAACGTTATCCGCGGGGATTGGTGCGGCAAGGCATCTCGGCCGAATTGATTGCGGCACGTTGGGGTTTGTCGCGGGCCGATATGGACGCCTTCTCGCTGGAGTCTCACCACAGGGCGGCAGCGGCAGAAGATCGCGGCGTGACCGGCGCAATGCTGGTCCCAGTGAAGATTACTTCGACCGACGGCACCCAGCGCATTGCCGACAAGGATGACGGGCTGCGCCGCGATACCACCCTTGAGCGGCTCGCCGGGCTCAAGCCGAGTTTCGAGAATGCGGCGATGGCGGAGCGCTTTCCCGAAATCCGCTGGAGCGTCACGCCGGGCAATTCGAGCCAGGTCATGGATGGCGCGAGTGCCATACTGATCGTCGAGGAAGCCACGGCGCTGCGGCTGGGACTCAAACCGCGCGCGGCAGTGACGCATTTTGCGGTGGCCGGTGACGATCCCATCCTGATGCTGACGGCGATTCTGCCGGCGACGCGCAAGCTGCTGCAACGCGCCGGTTTGCGCCTCGCCGATATCGACGTGTTCGAGGTCAATGAGGCATTCGCCTCGGTGGTGCTGGCCTGGTGCAAGGAACTCAACGTCGACGCGAGTCGGGTCAATATCTACGGCGGTGCGATCGCCCTGGGTCATCCGGTGGGTGCATCGGGCGGGCGGCTGTTGGGCAATTTGCTGACCGCGCTGGAGGAAAGCGGCGGGCGCTACGGCCTGCAAACCATGTGCGAATCCGGCGGCATGGCCAACGCTACCTTAATCGAGCGCATATGATGGCGTTCAGCGACACAACATTTTTGAATAGATAGAGAGGCACACCATGGATTTTGGCTACAGCCCCAAAGTGGAAGCACTGCGCACCCGCGTGCGCAATTTCATGGACGACCACATCCTGCCGCGCGTGGGGCAGTGGCACGAGGAAGTGCATGCCGGCAAGTATCCGGTGAGCTTCATGGAAGACCTCAAGACGCTGGCCCGTGCCGAGGGCTTGTGGAACCTGTTCCTGCCCCACCTCAAGGACGACGAGCCGGGCATGCGCCTGACCAATCTCGAATACGCGCCGCTGGCGGAGATCATGGGGCGCATCGGCTGGGCCTCGGAAGCCTTCAACTGCAGCGCGCCCGATACCGGCAACATGGAATTGCTGCACATGTTCGCCACCCCGCAGCAGCGTGAAGACTGGCTGCTGCCGCTGCTCAACGGCAAGATCCGTTCGGCCTTCGCCATGACCGAACCGGATGTCGCCTCCTCCGACGCCACCAATATCACCACTCTGGTGCAGCGCAACGGCAATGACTATGTCATCAACGGCCGCAAATGGTTCATCACCAATGCCGCCCATCCCAATTGCAAGATATTCATCGTGATGGGCAAGACCGATCCCAGTGGGCCCACCCACAAGCAACAGAGCATGATTCTGGTGCCGCGCGACACGCTCGGCGTGGAGATGGTGCGCAACATCAACATCATGAA
>Ga0172373_10001742_pt1 | contig 34766 bp, 35 predicted proteins | sample Lak10m_2_FD_114546 | JGI IMG/M metagenome (GOLD analysis project Ga0172373, IMG submission 114546) | Freshwater microbial communities from Kabuno Bay, South-Kivu, Congo - kab_092012_10m | ecosystem: Environmental > Aquatic > Freshwater > Lake | place: Democratic Republic of the Congo...
AAGCCCCCTGCTCTATCGCCTTGATGGGCCCGTGTGCACGCTGACGCTGAACCGTCCTGCGGCGCGCAACGCGCTATCGGACGGGTTGCTCGGCGCGCTGCAGGCAGGGCTGGACCGGGCGCTGCTCGAGCGGGAGGCGCGCGTGATCGTGCTTGCGGCCAATGGCCCGGCGTTTTCGGCCGGCCATGACCTGAAGGAGATGGTGCCGCACTGGGCGGAGGCGGACGGTGGACAGGGGTATTTCGCTGAGCTGCTGGGCCGCTGTGCGCGGGTGATGCAGGCGATCGTGCGCTGCCCCAAGCCCGTCATCGCGCAGGTCCACGGCATCGCGACGGCCGCCGGCTGCCAGCTTGTGGCGAGCTGCGACCTTGCGATGGCCGGCGAGAGCGCGCGGTTCGCAACGCCCGGCGTGAATATCGGCCTGTTCTGCTCGACACCGATGGTGGCCCTGTCGCGGAACCTCACGCGCAAGCACGCGATGGAAATGCTGCTGACCGGGGACATGATGACGGCGGCGCGCGCGGCCGAGATGGGGCTTGTCAATCGCGTGGTGCCGGATGCCGCGCTGGGGGAGGCCGTAATGGAGATGGCGCACCACATCGCCTCGCGGTCGGCCGTATCGATCCGCATCGGCAAGGAGGCGTTTCACCGGCAGCTCGAGATGGGGCTGACGGACGCCTACGCCTTTGCGAGCGGCGTCATGACCCGCAACATGCTGGAGGCGGAGGCGCGCGAGGGGATCGGCGCGTTCCTCGACAAGCGCCCGCCGCGGTGGGAGTGAGCGGGGCTTCTCTTGCAAGCTCTTCTTCATCGCCGGGTGCGCGGTGAGCCGCAACCCGGCCACCCAGAGGATCCTCGGCGTGGCTGAAGGGTGCGCGGCCGTGATGGTTATGCCCGTGATCCCTGGGTGGCCGGTTCGCACTGGCGTGCGACCGGCCATGACGGGCGCTCAATTGGGGAGAGTCTCGCGGATCAGGCGCGGGCGATCATGGCGCTCAGGATGGGGTAGATTTCGGTTTCCCAGCGGCGGCCGCTGAAGATGCCGTAGTGGCCGACGTGGCGCTGGAGGTGGTGGTGGCGGCGGTGCTCGGGGATGCCGGTGCAGAGATCGTGCGCGGCGGCGGTCTGGCCGAGGCCGCAGACGTCATCGCGCTCGCCCTCGACGGTGAGCAGCATCGTGTCCCTGATCTTCCCAGGGTCGACGGGGCGGCCATCATGGACGAGCTCGCTCGTGGCCAGAAGCGCGCGCTGGAAGACGATGTCGACTGTTTCGAGATAGAACTCGGCCGGGATGTCGAGCACGGCGAAGTACTCGTCATAGAAATCCTTGATCGCCATGGCGGCGTCGCGGTCATTGCCGGCGATCAGCGAGAACAGCTCGCGATGCGCCCGGACATGACGCTCGAGGTTCATGCGCATGAAGGCGCCGATCTGGACGAAGCCCGGATAGACCCGCCGGCCCGCCCCGCGATAGCGCGAGGGAACCTTCGTGATGAGGCTGCGCTCGAACCAGCCGAGCGGGCGCTCGAAGGCCAGCGTGTTGACCACGGTGGGCGAACGGCGCACGTCAATGGGTCCGCCCATGAGCGTCATAGTCTTCGGCGTGCAGGGGTGGCCGTTGTCGGCCATCACCGAAACGGCCGCGAGGACCTGCACGCAGGGCTGGCAGACGGCGACGATGTGGCCGCCAGGGCCCATGTATTCGAGAAACGAGATCACCGTGTCGATGTAGTCGGAAAAGCCGAAGCGGCCGTCGGCGAGCGGGACCTCGCGGGCGTTATGCCAGTCGGTGACATGCACGTCGTGGTGCTTCAGCATCGTCTGGATGGTGTGCCGCAGCAGCGTCGAGAAATGGCCCGATAGCGGTGCGACGATGAGGACCTTCGGCAGATCGGCCTCGTCGTGACGGCGGAAGCGCAGCAGCGTGCCGAAGGGCGTCGCGGTTACGGGCTCCTCGCTGACATCGATGGCGCGGCCGTCGACGATCACATGGTCGATGCCGTAGTCGGGCCGGTCATGGCTGAGCGTAAGGTGGTCGATGAGCTCGAGCGTCGCCGAGACGCGGCGCCAGGTGCGCGTGGCGGGCTGGCGGTGCGGCCAGCCCATGGTCGCCTGCATGGCGTGGACCATGGTGCGCATGGGCAGCATCATGTCCAATTGGCGCTGGTAGAATTCGTACAGCACGCTTTCAGCCCCTCCCCGGTGGCTCAGACCCTGTGGAGAATCAAAGCCGCCGCCGTCTGCTGCGCATGCTAACAAGGATTGTTGCGTAGACTTGCAGCTTCTGCGCAACAGTGTTTCTTCATGCGTAACCGTTAACTTTCGTTACGCCTTGGAAATCTGCGATTTCGACCTCAGAGGTCGTGGCGGTCCTGCTGCTGCCAGGCGTCAAGCTGTTTCGCCGACATGACGGTCGAGACCATGCCAAGCACGCCCAGCCCCAGTGTCATCACCCACATGATCAACTGCTTCGCCATCAGGATCCCCCTTGCTTTGACGCAGGCGTGATGTTGCGCCAAACCTTCTGCGGTAACGTAAACCCGTCAGGGCAGCGCCTCAGGTTTTCTGCCGTTTTCCAGAGTGTCATGGTCATGAACTGGCCTTTACCTTGAGGAGGCGTGAAGGGATCGCGCGGGATTTTCAGGACCTGTAGGGCCACGAGGGAGGATTTCATGCAGGACGCCGAAGACAGGCTGATCGTCGACACACTTAAGGCGGCGCGCGTGATCGCGCTGGTGGGCGCATCCGCGAACCCCGACCGGGATTCCAACGCGGTCATGGCCTTCCTGCAGCGCAAGGGGCACCGGGTCATTCCGGTCAATCCGGGGCTTGCGGGGCAGATGCTGCTGGGCGAGCGCGTCCATGCGCGTCTTGCCGACATCCCGGAGCGGGTCGACATGGTCGACGTGTTCCGCAATTCGGAGGCCGCGGGTCCTGTCGTGGACGAGGCGATCGCCATCGGGGCGGGATGCGTGTGGATGCAGCTTGGCGTCGTCAACGAAGCCGCGGCCGAACGTGGCCGCGCCGCGGGGCTTGTCGTCATCATGGATCGCTGCCCCAAAATTGAGTACTCGCGCTTTCGAGCGGAATTGGGTTGAGTTGGCGAGACGGCGCGAATCAACAGGCGCGCCCCCACCGCTCGCGAGGATCCGCCATGAACATCCAGTCGAAGATGGCCGAGTATGGCTTCAACACCCTGTCCGTGCACGCCGGCGCGGCGCCCGATGCCGTGACAGGCGCGCGGGTGACCCCGATCTACCAGACGACCTCGTTCGTGTTCGACGATGCCGACCACGCAGCGGCCCTGTTCGGGCTCAAGGACGTCGGGAACATCTACACGCGCATCGGCAACCCGACGCAGGCCGTGCTCGAGGAACGCATCGCGACGCTGGAGGGCGGCACGGCGGCACTGGCCACGGCCTCGGGCCATGCGGCGCAGTTCCTGGTGTTCCATGCCCTGCTGCAGCCGGGCGACGAGTTCGTGGCCGCGCGCCAGCTCTATGGCGGCTCGATCAACCAGTTCACGCATGCCTTCCGCAGCTTTGGCTGGAATGTCCGCTGGGCGGATGCGCGCAACCCGGACAGCTTCCGCCAGCAATGCACGCCGAAGACCAAGGCCTTCTTCTGCGAAAGCATCGCCAATCCCGGCGGTACCGTGACCGACATCGAGGCCGTCAGCGCGATCGCGCGCGAGTGCGGCGTGCCGCTGATCGTCGACAACACGTTGGCCACGCCCTACCTGACGCGTCCGATCGAATGGGGTGCCGACATCGTCGTGCACTCGATGACCAAGTTCCTGGGGGGACACGGCAATTCCATGGGCGGCATCATCGTCGATGGCGGCAGCTTCGACTGGTCGCGCACCCGGCGCTATCCGGTACTGTCGGAGCCCTGCCCGTCCTATAACGGGATCCGGCTGCACGAGACATTCGGGGACATGGCGTTTGCCACGGCCTGCCGCGTTCTTGGCATGCGCGATTTCGGGCCTGCGATCTCGCCGTTCAACGCCTTCATGATCCTGACGGGTATCGAGACCCTGCCCCTGCGCATGCAGCGGCACTGCGAGAACGCCAAGTCGGTCGCCCAGTTCCTCAGCCGGCACCCGGCTGTCGAGTGGGTGTCCTATGCCAACCTCGCCAATGACCCGTGCCATGGCCTGGCGCAGACCTATTGCCCCAAGGGCGCCGGCGCCGTGTTCACCTTCGGCCTTGCCGGCGGCTATGACGCCGGCGTCTCGCTGGTCAACAACGTCAAGCTTGCGTCGCATCTGGCCAATGTCGGCGATACGCGCACGCTGATCATCCACCCGGCGTCGACGACGCACCGGCAGCTTACGGACGAGCAGAAGCTGATGGCTGGCGCGGGACCGGAGGTGGTGCGCCTCTCGGTGGGCATCGAGGATGTCGGCGACATCATCGCCGACCTCGAGCAGGCCCTGGCGGCCTGAGGCGCTGCCGGCTTGGAGCCCAGGGACGAGGCCTTTGCCTACAAGATCCTGCGCCCGCACGAGTGGCAGGCGTTTCGGGACGCTGGCGTGTTTGCTGGCTCGGCGGATGACCTGCGCGACGGGTTCATCCACCTTTCGACGCGCGCGCAGGTCGAGGGCACGCGTGCGAAGTATTTTGCCGACGCGCCCGAGATCGTGATCCTGCGCGTGCCGACCGCGGCGCTTGGGCCTGACCTGCGCTGGGAACCCTCACGCGGCGGCGCCCTCTTCCCCCACCTCTACCGCCCGCTGCGCCTGGAGGAGGTGGAGGTGTGTGCGGCGGTGTGAGGGACTGGCGGCAAAGGCGGTCGTGATCGTGATCCCTGGGTGGCCGGTTCGCACTGACGTGCGACCGGCCATGACGGAGGGATTTTTTAGAGAGGGGGCGCCGTAGCGCAACCCGGCCATGACGACGGGATTTTTGCAGGGAGGGTGTGGGTGGTTGGTGCGCTGTCACCCGGCCTGCGGTGCCCGCAACGCATCAACGTGCAGCAAGGCGGCGGCGATGAGGATCACGGCGCCGAACTGGTGGAGGGCGGCGAGGTGGATGGGCATGACTTCGACGAGGGTCCAGATGCCGATGACGACCTGCTGCACGACGGCGGCCAGCAGGATCAGGCCGGTGGTGCGCGGCCATCCGGCGAGGCGCTGGCGCCAGCCGGCGGCAACAAGGGCGATCACGGCGAGGAACACGATGTAGCCCATCATGCGATGATTGAACTGGATCGTGGTGACATCCTCGAACGGTGCGCGCCACAGCGGCGACGCGGCATAGGCGCCAGGCGGGATGATCGCCTCGTCCATCAACGGCCATGTGTTGTAGGTGAGGCCCGCGTCTGTGCCGGCCACGAAGCCGCCCAGCAGGATCTGCACGAAGATCAGCGCAGCGACGATGTGGGACCATCTGAAGAGCGGATGCGGGTCGCGGCGTGCGGGCCACTCGCCCCGCCAGAGCGGCAGGGCCGTGATGAAGATGGCCGAGAAGATCACAAACGCAAGCCCCAAATGCGCAACCAGCCGGTACTGGCTGACGTCGACGCGCTCCGTCAGGCCGCTGGCCACCATGTACCAGCCCATGAACCCCTGCAGCCCACCCAGCACGAAGAGGACGGCGAGCCTGGGCACAAGGGACCTTTCGACCTGTCCCCGGGACAGGAAGAACAGGAACGGCACGAGGAAGGCGATGCCGATCAGGCGGCCGAGGTTCCGGTGACCCCACTCCCACCAGAATATGTACTTGAACTCGTCAAGCGACATGCCCTTGTTCAGGATCTTGTATTGCGGAATCTGGCGGTAGGCGTCGAATTCCTCCATCCACTCGGCTTGAGACAGCGGTGGCAATGCGCCGTGGATCGGTTTCCATTCCGTAATGGACAGGCCGGACCCCGTGAGGCGCGTGAGGCCGCCGACAACAACCATGAGCGCGATGAGCGCACACACCGAAAAGAGCCAGATCGCCAGCGTGCGGCGGGATTGCTCTGCCTTCATGGGCTATTCGACCTTCAGATTCATCGCGCGCCACCGCAGCATGCCGCCGCTGACATTGGCAACCCTGTCGAACCCGTTCTGCCTGAGGAATAATGTCGCGCGCGCCGAACGCGCGCCCGAGCGACAGATCAACGCGACAGGCTTGTCCTTTCCGATCTCGCCGAGACGCTGCGGAAGGGTGCCAAGCGGCACCAGCACGGCGCCGGGCGCGTGTCCCAGTTCGGCATTGAACTCCTGTGGTTCGCGCACGTCGATGAGGTGCACCTTCTCGCCATTCTCCTCAATCCACTCGGGGGCTATCTCGGGGACACCTGCGAATGTCAGCTGAACGGGGCCCCAGTCCTGCAGCGATCCGGGTTCGAACTCGGGTTCGCCGCAACGCAGGTTGGCGGGAACCGCAACGTCAATCATCCGCGGATGGGCAAGGCCCAGGTTGTGCATGTAGACGACAAAGTCTTCTTCCCTTACGTCGCCCCCGAGACGCGGGTTGTGACGCTTCTCCTCTCCAACGGACGATGACGTGTTGCCGGCATAGTCGTGGCCGGGCCAGATCGTGCAGCTGTCGGGAAGGCTGAAGATCTGCGTTCGGACCGAGTGGAACAGCCGGACGGCACTGCCCTGCTGGAAATCGGTGCGGCCGCAGCCCCGGATGAGCAAGGCGTCGCCGGTGAAGGCCATCGACTGGTCGTCAAGCACATAGGTCATGCAGCCGTCGGTGTGGCCTGGCGTTGCACGGGCCTCGAGGCTGCGCGCGCCGAAGGCCACCCGATCGCCATGCCGCAGCGGCAGGTCGACGCCCGTGGCGCCACCCGACGCTGCCAGCGCGATGCGGCTGCCCATTTCCTCGCGCAGGAGCCAGGCGCCCGTGACGTGATCGGCATGGACATGGGTGTCGAGCGACGCGACGAGGGTGAGACCCAGTTCGCGCAGGAGGGCTGCCTCGCGGTGCACCTGGTCGAAGACCGGATCGATGATCACGGCCTCGCGCGAGGCTTCGTCGCCGAGCAGGTAGGTGTAGGTCGAGGAGACCGGATCGAACAGCTGCCGGAAAATCATGGGGTTTGCTCCGTCGGGGTGGCGGGAACTTATAGCAGACGCACATGGCCGGATCTGCCGGAATGTCCACAGGCTGCATGCGGGCCTGGCCAGGGTTTGCCCTCGGGCCTGCGAGTTGGTAAGCAGTCCAGATGCGAATGCGGGTCAAGAAATTCCTCGGCGTGTTCATCCTGATCGGGTTCATCGCCATCTATTCACTGCTGGTCATGCGGGTGGCCGTCGACGTGCTGCCCCAGGCACGCGGCATTGCAGAGTTCATCTTCTATGCCGTGGCCGGCATGGCATGGGTCGTGCCGGTGCGGTATCTCATCGTCTGGATGAACACGCCCGGCCGCAAGGATCGCGAAGAGGAGGCCGCCCGTGGCTGAGCCTGCACCGCAGCAGAAAACGGCTGTCAGGCCCGCGGGCCTCGACCCCATGGTCCGGATCCAGACAGCCATCGAGCGGATCATCCTCTACAGCCGCTACATCCTCATCGTGTTCTACATGGGGCTTGCCTTTGCACTGGGTGTCTATGCCATCTCGTTCATCTTCGAGGTGGTGCATGTTGCCGAGCTTGCCCTGAAGCCGCTGCAGGGCAAGGGCGAGACCTTCAACATGGTCATGCCGATCCTCGAGCTGATCGACGGCGCCCTCGTGTCGGGCCTTATCGTCATGGTGATGCTGAGCTCATACGAGAACTTCGTCGGGCGGTTCGGCGACGAGGCGCTGGATGATTCACCGGAGTGGTTGCGCCGGCTGGATCCCGGCTCGCTGAAGGTCAAGGTTGCGACGGCGCTCCTGACCATCTCGGCGGTGAAGCTGCTCCAGGTGTTCATGGACCGGGAAAAGTTCAGCGACAGCGACATCTACTGGAAGATCGTCATCCACGGCATGTTCATCGCTTCGGCCCTGGCGCTGGCCTTCCTCGATCGCATCACGGCCCATGGACAGAAGGGCCATCCGGCGAAGGATGGTGACCGGGCGACGCCTGCGGCCAACACGGAGAGCGATCATGGCTGATGCCGGCGGCATTTTCCTGGGCCGGGGTGAAGGCGAGAGCCAGCTTCTCCTGTCCACGGCCAACCGGCACGGCATGATCGCGGGGGCAACGGGAACCGGAAAGACGGCAACGCTGCGGGTGCTGGCCGAGGGCTTCAGCCGTGCGGGTGTGCCGGTGTTTGCCCCCGACATCAAGGGTGATCTTGCCGGGCTGTGCATGCCCGCCGAGCAGAAGCCCTTCATCGCCGAGCGACTTGCAAGGATCGGCAACCCGGCATGGGCGCCGGAGGGTCATCCCGTCGTCTTCTGGGACCTCTACGGCGAACTGGGGCACCCGTTGCGCGCGACCGTCAGCGAGATGGGACCGACACTGCTGGCGCGGATGCTGCAACTCAACGATACGCAGGAAGGCGTGCTCAACATCGTCTTCCGCATCGCCGACGAGCAGGGGCTGCTGCTGGTCGACCTCAAGGACCTGCGCGCCGTCCTCGTGAATGTCGGCGAAAATGCGGACAAGTACACGATCGAGTATGGCAACATTGCTGCTGCCAGCATCGGTGCGATCCAGCGCGCGCTGCTGACGCTCGAGAACCAGGGCGGCGAGATGTTCTTCGGCGAGCCGGCGCTGGACCTCAACGACCTGCTGTTCACGGACGAACGCGGTCGCGGGGCCATCCATGTGCTGGCGGCGGAAAAGCTGTTCAGCAATCCGAAGCTGTACGCGACCTTCCTGCTGTGGATGCTGTCGGAGCTGTTCGAGCAGATGCCGGAGGTGGGTGACCTCGAGAAACCCAAGCTTGTCTTCTTCTTCGACGAGGCCCATCTGCTGTTCGATGACGCGCCCAAGGCCCTGGTCGACAAGGTCGAACAGGTCGTGCGCCTCATCCGGTCGAAGGGCGTAGGGGTCTATTTCATCAGCCAGTCGCCGCTGGACGTGCCGGACGAGGTGCTGGGGCAGCTTGGCAACAAGGTGCAGCACGCGCTGCGCGCCTTCACGCCGAAGGACCGGAAATCGGTTCGTGCGGTTGCCGACAATTTCCGCGAAAACAAGAGCTTCAGCGCGGCCGATGCCGTGCAGGAACTGGCCGTGGGCGAGGCGCTGGTATCGACGCTGGACGCCAAGGGCATTCCGTCGGTTGTCGATCGCGTCCTGATCGTCCCGCCGACCGGTCGCATGGGCGCGATCACGCCCGAGGAGCGCGCGGGCGTGATGAAGCTGAGCCCGCTCAAGGGCGTCTATGACGAGGCCGTCGATGCCGTCACGGCCTACGAGATCCTGCGCGAACGCGCCGCGGCGGAACCGGTCGAACCATCGCGCCGGGGCGGCGGTCGCAAGGCCCCGCGGCGCACATGGGGCGAGCCACCTGCCCCACCGCAGCGTCCCGCGCCGCGAGGCTCGAGCCGGCAGACGCTGGCCGAGGCTGCCACGAAGAGCGCCGTGCGCTCGATTGCATCGTCGCTGGGCCGGGCGCTGGTCCGCGGCGTGCTTGGATCACTCCTGAAACGATGAGGGCACCATGTCGCTGAAACGTTTTCTCGCCGCAACGCTCGTGGTTCTGTCCGTCGTCGCGTGCGGAGCCGTGACCAATGCGGGCAGCGTCGACGCGCTGACAGGGGTCGCGTGGGAAGCCACGCAGGTCGGCGGCCAGCCTGTCGCCACTGCGGCGCCCGTGACGCTGTCCTTCGCAGATGGCAAGGCGTCGGGGCGCAGCGGCTGCAACCGTTATTCGGGGACAGTGACGGTCGACGCCGGACGCATCCGGTTCAGCGAGATCATGTCGACCAAGATGGCCTGTGCCGAGGAAGGCGCGATGATGACCGAGATGGCCTACCTGCAGGCGCTTTCGGGCGCTGAGGCCTGGTCCGTGTCAGGTGACGGTCTCCTGACCATCTCGGGCAGCAAGGGCGCGATCCTGTTCAAGCCCGCGGCGCCGGAAACCGGGCGCCAATAGCCTCTCCATTTCCGTTCCGGCGGGGCAAGCGCAGGACATGATCCTGCGGATTGCCTCCACCACGGTCCTGCTATTCGGCTGCCTGCTGGCGGCGCTGGGCGAAATAGGGGATCAGGTGTTCGCCGATGAGTTCGATGGACCGCGCGGCGTCCGCGTGCTGGATCTGCCCGTACTGCACGAGGCACATCATCCGGTCGGCGCCGATGGCCTCGTAGGCCTCGAACTTCTTCCGGCAGAAATCGACGTCGCCGATGATGACCGAGTCGAGGCTCTCGAGCACCTCGTGGGCTTCCTCGGCGCTGATCTCCTCGCCGCGCGCCATGAGCTTGAGCAAGCGGAGGACGGGGATCTCGTCGGGCGCAATGTCGAGGCTGGTCGTGTCGTCACCCGACAGCGCGGCCGTGTCGCGCGGTGCATTCGGGTGCAGACCCGAGCGGATCACGTCATACCAGACGGCGCGCGGTACCTTGAAGACGATCGGCGCCGCGTTGACGTACCACAGAGCAGACCATGCGGCCCTGGACGCGATCGCGGCCTTGCGGGACTCGGCGACGTGGACGAAGGTGAACACGCCCTTCTGGTTGTTCAGCATCCGGCCAACGGGCTGCTTGCAGGCTGCAAGTCCGCGCCGGTACTCGTCGAGCATCTGCCCCATGAAGCCTACCGGCGACAGCAGCGTCGTCCCGAGGGCGCCGATGCCGAGTTCGCCGGCCATGTAGAAGGATTCCGGGCTGCCGCAGGTCTGCCAGAAGCGCGGATGGGGCTGCTGCACGGGACGCGGCACGCAGTTCCGCTCGGGGATGTTGAAATCCGGGGACGCGTAGCTGAGTGCCGGGTCGGTCCAGAATTTCCGGATGATCGAGAAGGCCTCGCGCACCTGGTTGCGTGCGGTCTCGGGGTTGACGCCGAAGGTCTCCCACTCCTTGCCACCGGACTTCGCCAGACCCAGTTCGAGGCGCCCCTTGCTCAGAACGTCGAGCGTCGCGGCGCGCTCGGCAACCTGATAGGGATTGTTGATGCGGAAGGGTGCGAGCACGCCCGCGTGGCCCAGGTGGATGCGCTGGGTCCGCATGGCCATCGCGGCAAGCACCATCTGGGGCGCGGATGAGTAGCTGAACTCCTCGGCAGCGTGGTGTTCGACCTGCCACCACGTATCAAAGCCGGCGCGATCGGCGGCCACGGCCTGCTCGATGGTTTCGTGGAACAGCACCTGCTCGTGGTCTGCCGGCCAGGGCTTTGCCTTCTGGATCTCGCAGAAGATATCGAATTTCATGTTGCCTTCCTCCGCCTCGTACAGCCCGTTCGCCGGACCTGCGCATTTATTATAACACGCGTAATGTTTCAGCCAAGGCCATTCAGCCCCGCTGCGTGCGGGGCTGCGGCCAGTCTCAGAACAGAGCGATGGGGTTAACCGGTGAGCCGGTTCCGCCTTCGATCCGCAAGGGTGCAATCGTCAACAGGAACGACCAGCAATTCTCGTCGGCTGCGACGCGCGCGAGGTCTTCCAGGTCCAGGTTGTCCATGAGATGCAGCCCCATGCCTGCGAGGGCGCACATGTGTATCGGAATGGGCCAGTGGTCATAGCGCATCCCGCTTGGCAGCGGATCGTGAATGCCATCACCACCCAGCGCGGCCACCTTGCGTGCGTGCAGCCACTCAACGCATTCGGCGTGCAGGCCGGCGAGTTTCTGTCCGTCCGGGGTCGATGTGGGGACGGCGTCACGACGCTTGTCGCGGCCGAACCTGAGCAGGAGGATGTCTCCCTCTTCCACGCGCACGCCATGGAACCGCTCGGCGGCCTCGAGGTCGGCAATGCGCACCTCGACGTCCGGGTCGCGCCATGCGACGCCGGCCGCAGCCGGGAGGTCGAGCAACACGCCGCGCCCCACGATGCCGTCACGCGCGCACATGATGGTGTTGCGGCGGGCGCCGGTGCTCTTGACGTCGGTCGCAGGGTGACCGTTGTACATCCTGCCTTCGACGAACACATGGCACAGGGCGTCGATGTGGCTCGAGGCCATGCCGTGGAACGCGATGCCGATATAGTCGGTCGAAACCTCCAGCCCCTTGATGCCGGGAATGCAGGGATCGTCGCCCGCGATCACCATGTGGTGCTGTGCGGGGTACGGATTTTCCGGGTGCGGGTGGACCGGGAAGTTGCGGGCACAACTGACGGCGCGCCCGCTTCTGACGGCGGTGGCGGCCCGTGCGCGGCGCTCCGGCGTGATGTAGTTCAGCGTACCCTTTTCGTCGTCAGCTCCCCAGCGGCCCCAGTTCTTGACCCGCTCGAACATGGCGTGGATGTCCGCGTCGGTCCAATCCCTGGTGGTCATTTTGGTCTGAGGCTTTCGTTGGCCTGCGAATGGCGCAGACCGGGTTGGAGTTCGATCATTTCAATGAGGGTGCCATCGGGATCGCGCGCGCACATGCAGCCGATCACGCCAAGCTCACGCGGCTGCGGTTCGACGAGTTCCGTGACGTCGATGCCGCGTTTCTTCAGGTCGTCGTAGGCCGCGTGCACATTCTTCACGCGGAACGCAATGATCCGCGGAACGGTGAGGCCGTCTGCGGGAATGGGGTTGGCCCGAGGCTCGGTCCATTCGAGGATGTCGAGCATCGGGCCACCGGGGTCGGCAGGCAGGTTCATGAGAACCCCCCTGCCCTGGGCTCGCTTGAGGCCGAAGATCCTGCCCACGAAGTCGGGCCATTTCACGTGGCGCCGGTCGTTCAGGACGGCAAATCCCAAGGCCTCATAGAACGCCACGGTCCTGTCGAGGTCCGTGGCGTTGATGACCGTGTGATACATCCGTTCGATTGACCACTCACGTGTCATGTCAACTCCTTGTCGGGAGACTTACTCGCCTCCCACATCCACGCTGAACTTTATGCCAAACGTCCGGGGCGGATCGAGCGTGATCTGGCTCGTCGGACCACCGATGGTCTGGGCCGGGATGACGATGTTGTTGACAACATCCTCGTCTTCCAGGTTCAGCACGAAGACCTCGAGCTTGTACTGGTCGCCAGGGATGTACCAGATCGCACGGAGGTCGGTCTTGGAGTAGGCCTCCTGACGATCCACCGCCAGATTCTGTGCCCGGAAAAATACTTCATCCTGCCAGCGGACATCAGCGCGCAGCGAGATGAGCCCCTTCGAGGTGGGGATATCGTACTGCGCACCCGCGACGACGGTGAATTCCGGCGTTCGGTTCAGGCGGTTTCCGCTGAGATCCTGCGGAAGGCCCGAGGCCCCGGCGCGGCTGTCGATCGTCGTGTAGGCGTCGTAGGTCGCGTCAAGCCACGAGAAGCCGAAGTTGAATGTCAGGTCGTCGGTCGGCTTGGCGAGGGCGTCGATTTCAATGCCCTTGATCGTCGACTCGGCGGCGTTCTCGATGCGCGAACCGCCGATGTCCTGGATGAACACCTGCATGTCGGTATACGCATTCCAGAATGCCGACGCGTTCAGCTGCAGGCGCTTGTCCCACATGAGGGTCTTCACGCCAGCTTCGTAGTTCCAGATGTATTCCGGATCATACGCGCCGGGGAAGTTGCCCACCAGGACGCCACCCGAGCGATAGCCGCGCGACGCCGTGGCATACCACATCACGTCTTCGGACTGCTCGAGCTGGATGCCCGCGCGACCCGTCAGCGTGTTCCAGCTTTCGTCGAAGTTCTTTGCCGCGCAGTGACCGATCGCACCCGGCGTGGTGATCGCGCAGCCACCGAAGAACAGGAAGTCGAGGAAGTCATTCCCCTTCTTCTCATCATGCGTGTAGCGCAGACCGGCTGTCAGCGTGGTCGGCATGCCGAACAGGCCATCCTCGAAGCGATAGTCATCCTGGCCGAACACGGCCAGCGAGCGTGTTTCGATGTCGCCGCCGTTCGTGAACGAAAACAGGTTGCCCGGGATCGGAGCGGGGCCAAACACGTTGTATCCCGTGTCGATGAACTGGAAGCCCTGGTTGACATGTTCATTGTAATAGAACGCGCCGAGCACCCACTTGTTCGCGCCCGCATCTGCCGAGGCGAGGCGCACTTCCTGCGAGACCTGGTAGGACTGGTTGCGCCAGAAGTTGGTGAAGGCAAGCGGCAGGTTCGAACCGTCACCGTCGGCGAGCTGGTTCCACTCCAGCTCGTCGTAGGCGGTGATCGACGTCAGCGTGAGGCCGGAGTTCATGGCCCAGTTGACGGTTGCGTTTACGTTGCTGCGCTCCATGTCAAGGGAGTCCTTGAAGTCCTTGTAGACCTTGCGCGGGTCGCTCGGGTTCGGCGAGGCGCCGACAAAGCGGTTGGTGCCGAGGATGCCCGAGCCGTTGGCCGGGAACGGCTCACGCAGCTTGATGCCGACCGGCTCGTTGTTTTCATAGTGCCCGCCGCTGATCAGGAGATCCGCGCTGTCGGACAGCTTGAGCAGGAACTGGCCACGGAAGGCGATGTCATCGGCGGCGTCACCTTCGCAGTCACCACACACCGATGCCGGCGACAGGATATCCTGATAGCCATCGCGCGAATTCATCACGCCGGAAATGCGGAGCGCTGCCTTGTCGCCAACCGGCAGGTTGATCATGGCGCGCGTGGTCAGGGCATTGTAATTGCCGTACGAGATGTCGGCCGAGCTGCTGAACTCGCCGAGGACTGGCTTGCGCGAGATGATGTTGATCGCGCCGCCCGTGGAGTTGCGGCCGTAGAGCGTGCCCTGAGGACCGCGCAGCACTTCGATGCGCTCGATGTCAAAGAAGGTCTGGTCGATGCCAGCCGTGCGGCCGACATAGATGCCATCCAAGTGAAGGGCGACGCCGGGGTCGCCACCGCCGGTCACGTTCTCCGTGCCGACGCCGCGCATCGTGATGGCGCTTTCGCCACCGGTCACGCCAGCGCCGAAGCTCAGCGACGGTGTCTGGTTCTTGAGCGACGAGAAGCTGCTTACGCCCCGGTCATCGAGCTGGGATCCGGTCAGCACCGACATGGAGATCGGAACCTTCTGGACGTCCTGCGAGCGCTTCTGCGCGGTCACAACGACCTTTTCAATGGTTTCCCCGCCAACGGCCGACGCCGTCAGGGCGAGAACTGCAGTTCCGGCCAAAAGGCCATTACGAACATATCGCGACATGGTAGTACCCTCCTGTGCGCACCACGTGGCCCCCTCTAACGCTGCAGCCTGCCAATAAGCGAAACTGGTGCGATTTATTTATATCGGCTGTTATGCTTTTTTATATCAGGTGCAATGTCAGGCGCTATTGCTGTCAAGTGTCACCCGACCAAAAAAAGCAGACCAACGTGTGTTTGCGTCTGCGAAAGCGCGCCTGCGCGGCGAATGCTGCCTTGCAAACATTTCCTTGTTGGCGAAGACTTCGTCTCCCGCCATTCGTGACAGGCTCTTGTGCAATGCCGAAAATTGTCGACCACCAGGAACGCCGGCTTGTGTTCGCCGAGGCTGCCTATCGTGTCATTGCGCGCGACGGCATTGATGGACTGACCGTTCGGGAAATCGCCAAGGAAGCCGGGTTCACGACCGGTGCGCTGTCGCATTACTTCCAGTCCAAGGACCAGGTGCTGATCCAGGCTGCGTCCTATATCGGTATCGTGGTGCGTGCGCAGATGCAGGACAGCCAGCAGGCTCACAAGGGGCTGAAGGCACTGCGCCTCGTGGTCCATCAGGCGCTTCCCATGACGCCCGACGTCCAGGGTGCCTGGCGGGTGTGGCTTGGCCTCTGGCAGCGATCAGGCCAGAACCGCGAGGTCGGCAACCTGATGCAGATGCGCTATTTCGAATGGCTGGACCGCGTTGCGATGCTGGTCGAGGGGGCGCAGGCATTGGGTGAACTGTCAGCAGATATCGACCCGAAGCTGGCGGCGCAGACAATCGTTGCGGCTGTCGACGGGATTGGCGCCCGCGTGATGCTTGCCGGGCACGAGATGACGGCCCGGCAGCAGCGGTCCATCATCGACAATCTGATTGATAACCTTCCACGCACTGCGGGGCGGCCGACAAAACCCACGAACCCGCGGCGCAACAGCCGCAACGGTGCCGCGGCCAGCAGGCCCTAAAGCCGGTAGCGGACCTGGTCCAGCCAGAATCGCTCGAGGCGCTGCAGCGCGCGGTTGAGCGAGGCGAACTCGGAGACTTCGAGGCCACCTGCGGGTTCGACCAGCTGGACGTGACGGTCAAACAGCCCCGCGACGATCTTTGCGATCGTCTTGCCCTTGTCGGTCAGGCTCACACGGACCGAGCGGCGGTCACTTTCGGAACGGACGTGATTGATGTAGCCCGCCTCGACGAGCTTCTTGAGATTGTAGGACACATTCGAACCCAGATAGTGGCCGCGTGTGCGCAGCTCGCCGGCTGTCAGCTCCTGAGAGCCGATGTTGAACAGCAGCAGGGCCTGCACGCTGTTCACGTCACCCTGCCCCACGCGCTCGAGCTCGTCCTTGATCACATCGAGCAGCTGGCGGTGCAGCCTCTCAACGAGATTGAGACATTCGAGATAACGCTGCTTGACGCTTTCCTGCGTCAAATCAGATTGAACGCGCGCATTTGCCGTGACGGTCATGATCCCACCCGTAATCACATGCCGGGGCCTTTTGCCCCTTGGCATCTGGTCGCGAGGTTAGTCATGTCGCGCTAAGGATCTTTTAAATGGTTTGGCAAACAGCGGGTTAAGATGCGAGGCGCCCCCGCAGCATCTGGATGATGCCCGAAAAATCCTTGCCCCCGGCACCCGCGGAATCGAACATCTCGTAAAGGGCCGTCGCCTGCGCCCCCAAGGGCGTCGCCGCGCCTGCTGACTGTGCCGCATTCTGGGACAGCTTCAGGTCCTTGAGCATCATGGCCGCCGTGAAGCCTGCCTGATAGTGGCGATTTGCTGGTGACGCTGGAACGGGGCCGGGGACAGGGCAATAGCTTGTCAGGCTCCAGCACTGGCCCGAAGCCGTCGAGGAAATGCGGAACAGTGTCTCGTGCGACAGGCCCAGCTTCTCGGCGAGGACAAAGGCCTCGCAGGTACCGATCATGGAAATCGCGAGCAGCATGTTGTTGCAGATCTTGGCGGCCTGGCCCGTGCCTGCACCACCGGCGTGGAAGATGTTCTTGCCCATCTTCTCGAGGATGGGCTTCGCCCGTTCGAAGGCCACATCCTCGCCGCCGACCATGAAGGTCAGCGTGCCGGCTGCTGCGCCACCGACGCCACCGGATACGGGTGCATCAAGGAAGTGCATGCCGCGCGCGCTGGTGGCGGCGTGCACCTCGCGGGCGGTCGCGACGTCGATCGTGGAGGAATCGATGAACAGCGTTCCTGCCTTTGCACCGGCGAGGATCCCTTGGTCGCCAAGATAGACGCTGCGCACATGCTGTCCGGCCGGGAGCATCGTCACGACGATTTCGGCGCGCGCGGCTGCAGCCACGGCCGTGGCCGCCTTTGCAATGCCGGCGGCTGCCGCCTTGTCCAGCGCCGCAGCCGACATGTCAAAGGCGGTGACATCATGGCCGGCCTTTGCGAGGTTGGCTGCCATGGGCCCACCCATGTTGCCAAGACCAATGAAACCGATCTTCATATCCGTGCACTCCCTTTCGTGCCGTTCATCCGAGTTCGAGGTCGCCGCCCTCGAGCGGCGCAAAATAGCGATCCACGTCGGCCACACCGACCTCGCCAATAGTGGGCGGGTTCCAGCGTGGCGTGTTGTCCTTGTCGAGGATGACGGCGCGTACGCCCTCATAGAAGTCGTTGCCGCGCATGAAGCGGCTGGTCAGCCGGAATTCCAGGCGCATGCAGTCCTCGAAGCCGAGCTTCGCACCCTCGCGCACCTGGCGGAAGGCCACCTTGAGGCTGGTCGGCGACTTGGTCTTCAGCGTCCTGAGGGTCTGTTCCTCGAACAGCGTGCTGCCCGCCGCGAGTGACGCGAAGATTGCTTCGAGGGAAGACCCTGCGAAATGCGCGTCGATCACGGGCCGGATGCCCTCGAGTTTCGGCTTGTCCTGCGCGAAAACGGCGTGGCGGGAGAGCACTTTCTCGAGGGGGTCGGTCGTGTTGCAGAGGGCGTCGAGCAGGCTTGCGTGCTGCGCGTGAGGGACAACATGGGTTGCGATGCCGGCATAGCGGGCGTCAGTGACATCAAGGCGCGCCCCCGTGAGGGCGAGGTACATTCCCGTCTCGCCGGGGCAGCGCGGGAGGAAATAGGTGCCGCCGACGTCCGGGAACAGGCCGATGCCGGTTTCCGGCATGGCGAACATCGTTCCTTCGCCGCAGACGCGCACGCTGCCATGGACCGACACCCCGACACCGCCGCCCATCACGATCCCGTTTATCAATGCGATATAGGGCTTGGAATAGCGCTTGATCAGTGTGTTGAGGCGGTACTCGCGCGCGTAGAAGTCGATCACGTAGGGCGTACCGGCCTTGCCGGAGTCGTAGAGCGCGCGAATGTCGCCGCCGGCGCAGAAGGCCCTTTCGCCTGCGCCCTTGACGATGACCATCTCCACGGCGCGATCGTCACGCCAGACCTTGAGCTGCGCCGTCATGGCGTCGACCATGGGCAAGGTCAGGGCGTTGAGGGCCTTGGGCCGGTTGAGCGTGATGATGCCCGCCCTGCCCTGCCGCTCAAAAAGGACTTCGTCCATCGTGTTCATTCCCGGATTGGCCACGCGACGGGCAGGGGTTGCGTTCTACTGGCGCGTGAGCTCGCGCGCGATGATCACACGCATGATTTCATTCGTTCCCTCGAGGATCTGGTGAACCCGAAGGTCGCGTACGTGGCGCTCGAGCGGGAAATCCTTCAGGTAGCCATAACCGCCGTGCAGCTGGAGGGCGTCATTGGCAATCGCCGAGGCATGGTCGGTGGCAAAGCGTTTGGCCATCGCGCAGAGCATGGTTGCCCTGGGGTCGCGCCGGTCCAGAGCGGCGGCCGCATTCCAGATCATGAGGCGCGAGGCCTCAAGCTCGGTTGCCATGTCGGCCAGGCGGAACTGCGTGGCCTGGAACTCGCCAATCTGGCGACCGAACTGGCGGCGGTCCACGACGTAACGCTGCGCCTGCTCGAGCGCCGCGCGGGCGGCACCCAGCGAACAGGCGCCAATGTTGATGCGCCCGCCGTCCAGGCCCATCATCGCAATGCGGAAACCCTCGCCTTCCGCGCCGATGCGGTTGGCCACGGGGACGCGGCAGTCCTCGAAATTCACGGTGGCCGTCGGCTGGCTGCGCCAGCCCATCTTGCGCTCGTTCTTTCCAAAGCTGAGGCCCTTGGTGCCTTTCTCGACCACGATGCATGAGATGCCCCTGGGGCCGTCTTCTCCCGTGCGGATCATGCAGACATAGAGATCGGAGGTGCCGGCACCCGATATGAACGCCTTGCCGCCGTTTATCACATAGTGGTCGCCATCGCGCACGGCCCTGGTCCTGAGGCTCGCGGCATCCGACCCCGCGCCCGGTTCGGTCAGGCAGTAGGAGGCTATGAGGTCCATCGTCATCAGGCGCGGCAGGAAGCGCTTGCGCTGCTCGTCGTTGCCGAAGCGGTCAATCATCCACGATGCCATGTTGTGGATCGAGAGGAAGGCCGCCGTTGGCGCGCAGCCTGCTGCGAGTTCCTCGAAGATGACGGCGGCATCGAGACGGGTCAGGCCGCTGCCCCCGAACTCGTCGCGCACATAGATCCCGGCGAAGCCCAGTTCTGCCGCCTTGCGCATGGTGGGGACAGGGAAGATCTCGTCCTCGTCCCACCTGGCTGCATGGGGTGCGAGGTTCTGCGACGCGAAATCACGCGCCGTCTTCTGCACAAGGCGTTGATCTTCCGATAATTCGAAGGCCATGCCGCATCTTCCCTCAAGGCTCGGAGTGGTGATACGAAGAGGGGGTACTCCTGTCAACGAAGCGCTCGCACGCCATGGCCCATGATCCTGCCAGCCGTTACCCTGCCCTGCGCCTGCGTCGCCTGAGGCGCACCGGCTGGTCGCGGCGGCTCGTGGCCGAGAGCGCCCTTTCGGCCTCCGACCTGATCTGGCCTGTGTTCCTGGTCGACGGGCAGAAGCGGCGCGATCCGGTCGCCTCGATGCCCGGGGTCGAGCGGGTCTCGGTCGACCTCGTGCCGCAGGCCGCAGAGGAAGCCTGCCGGCTGGGCATACCCGTGATCGCCCTCTTTCCTTCGACCGATCCCGCGCGCAAGACGCCCGACGGCAAGGAGGCGCTCAATCCGGACAATCTGGTCTGTCGGGGGACACGTGCGATCCGGGAGGCGAAACTCGACATCGGCGTCTTGTGCGATGTTGCGCTCGATCCCTACACGAGCCATGGGCATGACGGGTTGATGAGGGACGGCGTGATCCTCAACGATGAAACGGTCGAGGTGCTTGTCGCCCAGGCGCTGACACAAGTGGATGCCGGCTGCGACATCATTGCACCGTCCGACATGATGGACGGGCGCATTGGCGCCATCCGCGCCGGCCTCGAAAGGTCGGGCCACAAGGACACGCTGATCATGGCTTACGCCGCCAAGTATGCGTCGGCGTTCTATGGACCGTTCCGCGATGCGGTCGGGTCGGCAGGCGTTCTGAAGGGTGACAAGCGCACCTACCAGATGGATCCAGCCAATGGTGACGAGGCCTTGCGCGAGGTTGCCCTCGACATCGCCGAGGGCGCGGACATGGTCATGGTCAAGCCGGGCATGCCCTATCTCGACATCGTGCGGCGCGTGAAGGACAGGTTTGGTGTCCCTACATTTGCCTATCAGGTGTCGGGCGAATACGCGATGATCATGGCTGCCGCAGAGCGCGGCTGGATCGACGCCGACAAGGCCATGATGGAAAGCCTGACGGGCTTCAAGCGGGCGGGCGCGGATGGCGTGCTCAGCTATTTCGCGCCGCGGGCTGCGAGGGTGTTGGCCGGCATCAGCTAGTTTCCCGTTCCGTCAGACAGGCGCGCAATCAGGCTCGAGGTGTCCCAGCGCCGACCGCCCATACGCTCGACATCGGCATAGAACTGGTCGACGATGGAGGTCACCGGCAGCGTCGCACCATTCTGCCGTGCCTCGGCCAGCGCAATGCGCAAGTCCTTGCGCATCCAGCTGACGGCAAAGCCGAAGTCGAAGCGGCGCTGGTGCATGGTGCCGGCACGGTTTTCCATCTGCCAGCTCTGCGCCGCACCCTTCGAGATGACATCGATGACCGCATCGGGGTCGAGGCCTGCCTTCTCGGCAAAGTGCACGCCCTCGGCCAACGCCTGCACGAGACCGGCGATGCAGATCTGATTGACCATCTTGGTTTTCTGGCCGGCGCCTGCGGGTCCGAGCCTGCGCACCATCTTCGCATAGGCGCGGATCACAGGCTCGGCCGCCGCATAGGCCTGCGGGTCGCCACCGCACATGACCGTCAGCTGGCCTCTCTGCGCGCCGGCCTCGCCGCCTGATACGGGTGCGTCAAGGAACTGGAGCCCCTTGGTCGTAGCCTCCTGCGCCAGCGCGGCTGCCAGCGTCGCCGATCCTGTCGTGTGATCGACCAGGATCGCGCCCGGCTTCATGGCGGGGAAGGCCTCGAAGGCCACGGCGCGGATGTCGGGATCATCGCCCACGCACATGAAGGCCATGTCGACGCCCGAGACCGCCTCTCCGACCGAGGCGCACGCCCTGCCGCCATGCTCTGCGCCCCAGGCTTGGGCCCGCGGAGCGGAGCGGTTGAAGACGCTGACATTGTGACCATTGTGGGCGAGGTGGCCTGCCATCGGGTAGCCCATGCGACCGAGGCCAATGAATGCGAGATTTGCCATTCGCCGATTTCCCTTTAAGTTCCGCCACCACCTAGCAGACCGGATGAACCTGAACAATGAAGCGCTTTTTCCGCAACGCTGCCGTGACCGTTGTCTTCCTGTCGGGGCTTCTCGCGCTCTGGATTGCGATCACCGTCTTCTGGATGAAGGGCTCTGTGCCCCAGCTCTCAGGCACCTTCGAGGTCGAGGGCCCCGAGGCGCCAGTGAAGATCGTGCGCGACCGGGATGGCGTTCCGCACATCACGGCGCAGAGCCGCGATGACGCGCTGTTCGGGCTTGGCTATGTGCATGCGCAGGATCGCCTCTGGCAGATGGAGTTCCAGCGGCGCACCGTGCAGGGGCGGCTCAGCGAAGTGGCGGGGGCCCCTGCCCTGCTTCCGGACCGGTACCTGCGAACGCTTGGTCTTTATCGCGCGGCGGAGGCGTCGGTCTCGCATCTCTCGCCGGAGGCGCTTGCCGCTTTCAGGTCCTATGCGGCGGGCGTGAATGCCGCGATCCCTCGCAATGGAAAGCCGCTGCCGCCGGAATTCTTCATGCTGGGTGTCCATCCGGATGACTGGACGCCTGCGGATTCGGTCGCCACGCTGAAGGCCATATCGGTGCAGCTTTCGGCGAATGCCTTCCAGGAGATCCTGCGCCTGCAGCTGCTGCGGCGGATGCCTGCGGAAAAGATCCGCGGGCTCAACCCGCCGCTGCCACAGGAGGCGCTGGACGCCTATCTTGAATATGCGCCGAAGGCCGGCACGAAGTTCGCAGACGCAGCTGCGGCGCTGCAGGCGCTGGCGCCGAACCTTGCCACGATCGGTGCATCGAACAACTGGGTCATTGGCGGCAGCATGACGCAAAGCGGAATGCCAATGCTGGCTAATGATCCGCATTTGCCCCTGACCGTGCCCGGCTTCTGGTATCTCGCCCATCTGAGCTGGCCCGGTGGGTATGCGACAGGCGGCAGCGTTCCGGGTGTCCCAGGAATCGTTTCGGGCAGGACCGCAAACATTTCGTGGGGCCTTACGACGACAGGTGCCGACACACAGGACCTTTACTGGGAGAAGATCGATCCCGAGAACTCGCTCGCCTATCTCACACCAACGGGACCCCAGCGCTTCGAGACGCGGCGCGAGGTCATCAAGGTCAGGCTGGGGAGCGACCAGGAGATCCGCATCCGCAGCACGCGCAACGGGCCTGTCCTGCCGACGGACGAGCCGCGGCTCAAGGCGCTTGTACCCGAGGGTTTCGTGCTGTCGCTTCGCTGGCCGGCCCTGTCGACCGAGGACCGTACAGGCGAGACGTTGTTGCGCATCCTCGATGCCCCCGATGCAAGCCCCGAGACGATCAAGACCATCTTCGAGCCCTACAATGCGCCGATCCAGAGCTTCGTCTACGCGGATACAAAGGGCCATACCGGGCTGATCCTGCCCGGACGGATTCCCGTCCGCGATCCCGCGAACCGCGTTGCGGGGCTGCTGCCATCGGATGGGCGCAAAGCCACACATGAATGGAAGGGCTATCTCTCGGGCGCGGATGCGCCCTCGTGGACGGGCGGGGCGGAGGCAATGTTCGTGACAGCGAACAACAATGTCGTTCCACCTGGCTACAAGCCCATGATCGCGCAGGACTTCGACCCGGAGTATCGCGCAACGCGGATCCGGGAATTGCTGTCGGACCATCAGGGAAAGCATGACGTGGACAGTTTCCGGCGGATCCAGCTCGATGTGGCTGAGCGGTTTGCGATCGACGCCCTGGCGGGCCTGATGACGCTCGCCCGTTCGGGCGGCGAGGACCTGCAGCCCGCCCTCAAACTTCTCTCGGGCTGGGACCGGCACATGACGACAGACGCGCCGGCACCACTTGTGTTTGCGGCGTGGATGCGCGCCCTGCTGCAGGGGCTGTTCGAGGATGAGGCGGGCGACCTGTTCCGGCAAATGTGGGGCGACAGGCCCAATTTCCTCGCGGCCGTTGCCGCCGGCAACCCTGATGCAGTCAGGCTCTGCGACAACATCCGCACGCCAGTCCGCGAGACCTGTGCAACCATTGCAGCGCAGAGCCTGCGCAGGGCACTGCAGGAACTGCGGGACCAGCATGGCGAGGACATGGCCTCCTGGCGCTGGGGTGATGCGCACCGGGCCACGTTTTCCCATACGCCCTTCGGCTTCATTCCCGTGCTGTCATCGCTGTTCGGGTTCTCGCACGAGATCGGGGGTGGCAACTCGACGATCCAGCGCGCGGCCTATCGCTATTCCAATGCAAAGCCGTTTGCGGCGGTGCATGGCAGTGGCTATCGCGGGATCTATGACATGGGTGCGGAGGAGAAGTCGTTGTTCATGGCGTCGACCGGCCAGAGCGGAAACGTATTCTCGCCCTTTTATGACAACCTGGCGCCGCGCTGGGCGCGCGGGGAGTACCTGCAGGTGCGCACCAACCTCGCGGACATCGAGGCCGGCGCAATCGGTACGATCGTGCTTCAACCGGCCCCGTCGCGGGGTGCCAGCGCACGATAGGCGCCGCGATAATAGAGCAGCGGCGCCTCGTGGCCGGCGTGGCTGCAACCCAGCACGCGGGCGAGGAAGATGACGTGGTCGCCCGCATCGATGCGCTGGTCGATTTCGCACTCGAACGCGGCGATCGCCGCACGCAGCAGTGGCGCGCCGTTGGGGCCGTCCACGACCTCGTCATTGCCGAGCGCGAATTGTCCCTTCCGCGCGAGGCGTCGGGAGAGGTCCATCCCCTCCTGTCCCAGGACCCCGATGCCGAAGCGCGAGACCTGCATCAGCGGGGGATAGCGGTCGGATCCGCGGTCGAGGCTCCAGAGAACGAGGGGTGGATCCAGGGACACCGACGCAAAGGAATTGATTGTCAGGCCGATGGTTCCCGCATCGCCGGTACGGGCCGAAATCACCGCGACACCTGTTGCAAAATGACCCAGTGCATCGCGAAAGGCGCGTGAATTCAACGTCATTGGACCACCCCGGTTGCGCTCAAGGCCGCGTTAAGACCCCTTGCGCCATAGTCAGCGCTGAACGCAGTAAAGGTGCGGTCGCCCAAAGACAAGCCCTGAGGCAGGGCTCACAGGCGGCGTGCCCGAGGGGATGGGGTACGGCTCTACATGGCAAACGCAACGCAAGCGCCCACGATCATCAAGAAGATCAAGAAGGGCGGACATGGCGGCCACCACGGCGGTGCGTGGAAGGTTGCCTATGCCGACTTCGTGACGGCGATGATGGCCTTCTTCCTGCTGATGTGGCTCATCAACACCACGACGCCGGAACAGAAGCGCGGCATCGCCGATTACTTTGCGCCGGAGTCTGTCAGTCGTTCGAGTTCCGGCAATGGTGCGCTACTCACGGGGACATCTGCCGCAACAGTAGGCGTGGAAGGCTCGGGGCAGCTGGCGGCGAAGACAGCGCTCAGCCCACCCAAGGATGCAAGCACCGAGGGCAATCCGGCGACCGAGGAGAGCGAGAAGGCCGAGCACGAGGCTGCAAAGGACGCGGCGCTTGAGCGGGCTGCGATCCGCTTGCGCCAGTCGATCCAGGACATGCCCGACTTCGCCAAGCTGTCGCGCCACGTGCTGATCGACACAACCCCCGAGGGCGCCCGGATCCAGCTGATCGACCAGGACGGACGGTCCATGTTCGAACCCGGAAGCGCGGAGCCTACGCCCGAGGTCCGCACGCTGCTCAACGAGGTGGGGAAGGTCATCGCAGAGTTTCCCAACCGGATCTCGATTTCCGGTCACACGGATGGCGAGAATTTTTCGGGTCCGGGGGGGTTTTCAAACTGGGACCTGTCAGCGGCCCGCGCCAATTCCACGCTCGACATCCTGCGCGAAGGCGGCTTGCCGGATGACCGGATCGCGGAGGTCGTTGGCAAGGCCGGCGCCGACCCGCTCTACCCCGAAAACCCCTATGCCTCCGCGAACCGGCGCATAAGCATCATCCTGCTGAAGGAAGCCCCGGTATTGCCGCCGGATCTCTAGGGCGTTGACGCGGGGCCGTGGGCCTTGCGTTTCCGTCCGACCAATTTGCCTGTTCCCATGCGGGCGGGACTGTGTGAGATTAATCGGGTCGAAGCCCAATCCACTGATTCGGGCTGGTTTTTCGTGCGGGACCCGTCGCTGTGTCGGAGCAGTTTGGCACCAAGATACCCAAGTTCTACCAGACGGCCCCTGCGCCCTGCCCCTATCTGCCCGGCAGGATGGAAACGAAAGTCTTTACCCGCCTGACGGGGGATGCCGCCCGAAGCCTGAATGACGTGCTGACCCATGCCGGTTTCCGGCGCAGCCAGAGCATGGCCTATCGTCCGACCTGCGCGTCCTGCCAGGCCTGCCTTTCTGTCAGGGTGGTGGTAGACGCCTTCGAGGCGTCACGCTCGTTCCTGCGCGTGCTGGAGCGCAACGGCGACCTGCAGGCTGAAATCGTCGACCCCTGGGCGTCGGAAGAGCAGTTTCGCCTGCTGCGGCGCTACCTTGACCTGCGCCACAATGATGGCGGCATGGCTGACATGACGATGTTCGATTATGTCGCCATGGTCGAGGATTCGGCTGTCGAGACGCATCTTGTCGAGTACCGCTACACGAACGGACCAAATGCCGGCGATCTCGCGGCCGTGGCCCTCACGGACACGCTCAGCGACGGGTTGTCGATGGTCTACAGCTTCTACAACGCCGATGATGACGGGCGCAGCCTCGGGACGTTCATGGTCCTCGACCACATCGAACAGGCGAGAAGCCGGGGGCTGCCATACGTCTATCTGGGGTATTGGATCGAAGGCAGCCGGAAGATGGCCTACAAGGCCCGTTTTGCGCCCCTGGAGGGGCGGCGGGAAGGTGGCTGGGTCCCCTTGCAGCGCCCCTGAAGGCGCAGCACACTAGCCGGATTCTGCGTCTCGGGGGCCACTACGCATGTCCAGCAACGTCCGCCTAGCCATCTTTGTTGCGGCGCTCGGCTATTTCGTCGATGTCTTCGACCTGATCCTGTTCTCCATCCTCAGGGTGGCGAGCCTGACCGACCTCGGGGTCAAGGGTGATGACCTCGTGACCGTGGGCACGTATCTTCTGAACTGGCAGATGGCCGGGTTCCTCGTCGGCGGCGTGCTGTGGGGTGTGATCGGCGACAAGGTCGGTCGCATCGAACTCCTGTTTGGTTCGATCCTGCTCTATTCCGTCGGCAACATCCTGAACGGCTTCGTCGGACAGTTCGGGCCTGGCGTCGATGCGGTGCTCTCGCCCATCGACCAGTACGCGGCGCTGCGCTTCCTCACGGGCATTGGCCTTGCGGGCGAGATCGGCGGCGGCATCACGCTGGTCGCGGAACTTCTTCCCAAGAATGTGCGCGGCTATGGAACCACCATCGTGGTCGCGACAGGCGTTGCCGGTGCCGTGGCGGCAGCTCTGGTGTACGAGTACTTCACGTGGCGCGGCGCCTACATCTTCGGCGGCGTGATGGGGCTCGGCCTTCTGGCCCTGCGGCTTTCGGTTGCCGAGTCCGGGATCTTCAAGGCTGTCGCGGCGCAGGAGGACGTCGCAAGGGGCAACTTCCTCATGCTGTTCACCAGTTGGGACAGGTTTACCCGCTACATGAACTGCATCCTGGTGGGATTGCCGATATGGTATTCGCTGGCCATCCTGGTGACATTCTCGCCGGAGATCGCCAAGGCGCTCGGTATTGCCGAGCCCATCATCGCAGGTACCTCGGTCTTCTGGTTCTACTGCGGCATCACCATCGGCAGCGTGGCAAATGGCCTGTTCAGCCAAATGGTCGGAAGTCGCAAGCTGTCGATCGGCGCCTTCCTCTTTGCGCTCGTCCTGGCGCTTGGATACTTTTTCCATGCCCCGCTGGCGAACGCCTCGTCATTCTACGCGGTGATCTTCGTCATCGGCTTCTGCACCGCCTACTGGGCCATGATGGTTACGGTCGCAGCCGAACAGTTCGGGACCAATCTGCGGGCCACGGTGGCCACCTCGGTGCCGAACTTCGTTCGCGGCTTCACCGTGCCGATCACCATGGTGTTCGCGCTGCTGAAGGACCAGTTCGGCCTTGGTATCGTGGAGGCGGCGGAGATCGTTGGCATCGGCGTCGCCGTCATCGCGATCATTGCCCTGATCGGTCTGCGCGAGACGTTCCATGTGGATCTCGACTATATCGAAACCGACAAGAAGCCTGACAAGGAGAAGACCTGAGTGACGTCTCTTCCTCCCGCCGAAGCCCCGGGCTGGCGCCAATATGTGTTCCGGGCCATCCTGTGGGTTGCCGTCGTGGGCAGCCTTGCCTACGCGGCTTCGCAAGGTGCGTTCGACTCGCTCGAGAATGCGGTGTCGCTGCGGCTCGAACCCAACCGGGACGCCGTGCAGCTTGCTGGGTCGGTTCCCCCGGTCATCGAGATCAAGGTGATGCTGCAGAACAATACGCCCGACCCCGCAGCGCTCAAGGCGCCGTCGGCGTGCAAGGTTTTTCGGTGGCAGGTATTCAGCCGCTCCGGGGAGATGGTGCAAACGCGCGTGAGCGACGCGCAGTGTCCCGAGATGGCGGTGTCGGCGGGCCTTCAGCCCGGCGAGAAGATTGAGGAGTTCTACTCGATCACGCTGGTGCCGTCGCGCTACGTCGTGGGCGAGGACTACCAGGTACGCATCTGGTACTGGGGCTATGAGAGCGAGTTCGAGTTCCGCGCCGAGTAGGCGCTAGGCGCGCTGGCGCGTGGCTGGCTGAAGGCCGAGCGGATCCGGATCAAGCACCTTGCCGGACATCGCGGCAAGCCAATCCAGCCCGGCGCGCAGCCTGACGACCTCGCCGATCACGATCAGGGCCGGCGCCTCGACTGCATGGGCGGTGGCATCCTCGACAACGGTACCAAGCGTTGTCTCGAGCACGCGCTGGCGTGGCGTGGTGGCGTGGCTGACGAGGGCTACGGGTTCATCGGCGCGCCGACCGGCGGCGAGGACGGCGCTGCGGATTCGCGGCAGATGCTTCAGCCCCATGTAGATGACCAGCACCGGCGAGCCCTTGGCGAGGGCTTCCCAGTCGAGATCGTCCGGCACGTCGCCGCCGGCGTTGTGACCCGTCACGAAGGTGACGGCGTGGTTCACGTCGCGGTGGGTCGCAGGGATGCCGGCATAGGCGAGGCCGCCGGTACCTGATGTGACACCGGGCACGACGCGGAAGGGAATGCGCGCCTCGACCAGGGCAAGCGCTTCCTCGCCACCGCGGCCGAACATGAAGGGGTCTCCGCCCTTCAGACGCACGACGCGCTTGCCGGCGCGCGCGAGTTCGATCAGCCTCAGCGAGATGTCGCGCTGGCGCGGGCTTGGCTTGCCGCCACGCTTGCCGGCGTATTCGATCGTCGCGCCCGGACGGGCGAGTTTCAGGATCGATTCGTCGACGAGGGCGTCATAGACCACGGCGTCAGCCTGCTGCAGGGCGGCGAGGGCGAGCACCGTCAGCAGTCCTGGGTCACCCGGCCCGGCTCCCACAAGCCAGACCCAGCCCTTCTCGACGGGCGGAAGTCCCAGCATTTCATGGATCGGGGCGGGCAAGCGCGTGATGGTCATCCTGATTTTTTACATGTTCTGCTGTTTGAATGCAATTTCTACATCGTAAGGCGTTGTTTTGTTTTGCTTGGTAACCTTTCGGCGCTAGGATGCAGGCATGAAACGTCTGGCTGTTCTTGCTGTCATCATCGTTGCGCTTTCGCTGTTCGTGGTCTGGATCGCTGGCAATTCACTGAGCATGCCCGATACGCACGCGGAGTCGGCGCGGCTTGTCACCAACGTGCTTCTTGCCATCCTGCTCCTGACGACGCTGGTCTTGGGCTGGCGCGGGACAATGGGTGAAGCCTTCCGTCATGGCCTTGTCTGGTTCATCGCCTTCTTCGCGATCATCCTCGCCTATTCCTACCGGGATGAACTCGCGCCGATGGCCGAACGCGTGGCGGGAGAGCTTAACCCGGCAAAGCCCATCGCACGACAGGCCAATGAGGTTGTCCTGCGGCGGGCCAATGACGGTCATTTCTATGCCGACCTCAAGATCAACGGCGCGCGCATGCGCCTTCTGGCAGACACCGGCGCAAGCGTGATCGCGCTGTCGGTCGAGGACGCCGAAGATGCCGGCATCGATGTCAACCAACTCGACTTCACGCTGCGCGTCGGGACAGCCAATGGCACGGCGATGGCGGCCCGGGTTGAACTTGACGAAGTGCGCATCGGCTCGATCATCCGTGACGATGTCACCGCCCTCGTGGCGAGGGGGCTTTCGCAGTCACTGCTTGGCATGAACTTCTTCAATTCGCTGTCGAAGTTCCAGATCGAAAACGACGAGCTTCTTCTCAGGGACTGAACGGGTGGCTCATGGCAGCGCCGTGCGTGGCACGCTGTTTCTTGTCGCGGGCCCATCGGGCGCAGGCAAGGACACGCTGATTGCGGCGGCTGCGACACGGCTGGCGGCAACCCATGTCTTTCCACGCCGGGTGATCACGCGGCCCGCGGGCGATGATGCCGAGCAGCACGCCCACCAGAGCAGCGAGATGTTCGCGTCTGCGGAAGCCGGCGGCGCCTTTGCGCTGAGCTGGTCAGCGCATGGCCTGCGCTACGGGGTTCCGGTGTCGATCCTCACTGATCTCGATGCGGGGCGCCATGTCGTGGTCAACGTGTCCCGGGCGGTGGCGTCCGCGGCGCGCCAGCGCTTCAGTCCCTGCAAGGTCATCCTGGTGACGGCGCGCCGTGAAATCCTGGCCGAGCGGCTTGCCGCGCGCGGGCGCGAGGCGCCGGAGATCGTGACCCGGCGGCTCGATCGCCAGGTTGACCTGACGCCCGACAGCCTGATCGTGAACGAAGGACCGATCGAGATCACACTCGCGCGCTTTCTTGAGGCTCTGGTGGGTTGAATTTCTGCCCCGCAGCCCCTAAACGCAGGGCTCAGCGAGAAGGCAGACCATGGCCGAGCATCCCAGACCCAATACGCTTGAATTCGAGACAACGCCCCTGATCGCCGCAAACGGCTTTCGGGAGTATGATGCGCGCTGGCTTTTTCCGCAGGACCTGAACCTGAATGGTGTGCGGCTTCTGGGGCTGGGCCTTGCGACGCTGTTCCGCGAGCTGAGGGTGGCGCCGCGCGTTGTTGTGGGCCACGACTATCGCTCCTACTCGATGAGCGTCAAGCATGCGCTGGCGCTCGGCCTTGTCGAGGGTGGTGCAGAGGTGCTGGACATCGGGCTTGCCGTGTCGCCGATGGCGTATTTCGCGCAGTTCGAGCTTGATGCACCGTGCGTGGCGATGGTGACGGCGAGCCATAACGAAAATGGCTGGACGGGCGTGAAGATGGGGGCGGCGCGCCCGCTCACCTTCGGCCCTGACGAAATGAGCGCGCTGAAGGAGATCGTGCTTTCTGGCCGCGCGCGGGCGCATGCCGGTGGCAGCTACAAGCCGGTCGACGGAATCCGCGAGAAGTATGTTGCGGACGTCACGCGCGGCAAGTCGCTCTCGCGACCCATCCGGGTGGTCGCAGCGTGCGGCAATGGAACGGCGGGCGTCTTCGCACCCGATGCCCTGAAGCGTATCGGCGCCGAGGTCATCCCCATGGATGCCGAGCTTGATTACAATTTCCCGCGCTATAATCCCAACCCCGAAGATCTCAAGATGCTGCATGCGCTGTCGGATGCGGTTCAGCATCACAAGGCAGATGTGGGCCTCGCTTTCGACGGTGATGGCGACCGTTGCGGCGTCGTGGACGACAGGGGCCGCGAGATCTTTGCCGACAAGATCGGCGTCCTCATCGCGCGCGACATCGCCAGCCGGCAGGCCGGCGCGCAATTCGTGGTCGACGTGAAGTCGACAGGCCTGTTCCTGACCGACCCCGAGCTCATCAGGCTGGGCGCGAAGACAGACTACTGGAAGACAGGCCATTCCTACATCAAGCGACGGGCCCACGACCTGAAGGCGCAGGCAGGCTTCGAGAAAAGTGGCCATTTCTTCTTCAATCCACCGGTCGGGCGCGGCTACGACGACGGGATCGTTGCGGCCATCGCAACGCTCCAGATGCTGGATCGGGCTGGCAGGACGCCCATGTCGGCACTTTATGACGGCCTGCCCAAGACCTATGGGTCGCCCACCATGGCCCCGCATTGCGCCGATGACCGGAAATACGGCGTCGTCGACGAGGTCACGCAAGCCTACAGGTCCCTCGCCGCCCGCGGCGGCAAGATCATGGGCCTCGCGATCCGCGACGTCGTCACGGTCAATGGCGTGCGTGTCACGCTGGAAGACGGAACCTGGGGTCTCGTGCGCGCATCGTCGAACAAGCCGAGCCTCGTTGTCGTGGTCGAGAGCCCCGTTTCGGAGGAACGCATGCGGGGCATGTTCGCCGAGATCGATGGGCGTCTCTCAGCCAATCCTCATGTCGGCGAATACGACCAGAAGCTCTGAGCAGCCACGCATCAGGACGCAAACGCCACGCCCATCCGGACGGCTGTCAGGCAGAGAAACAGTCCAAAGGCCCGGCGCAGCGTCGACCGGTCCAGCCGGTGCGCCAGCGCTACGCCCAGCGGCGTCGTCAGCAGCGTTGCCGGCACGACGAGCAGAAGCCCCGGCAAACTGACATACCCCAGCGAGAGGGGCGGAAGGCCGGGCATGCCCCAGCCATTCAAGACCATGCCGATCGTTCCGGGGACAGCGATGATGGCGCCGAAGCCGGCGGCGGTTGCAACCGCCCGATGCATGGCAGCGCCGCAGACGGTCATGATCGTCACCCCGAAGGTTCCCCCACCGATGCCCATCAGCACGGAGAGAAACCCGTTCACGCCACCCAGCGGCCAGGCGCCCCAACCCAGCGGCACGCGATCACCGACGCGCCAGTCAGAAGGCCCCAGCAGCATGAAGAGCCCGAGGCTGCCCGCACCCAGCGCAAAGACAAGCTTCAGGCCGTTACCACCGATGAATCCCACGGCAACCGATCCGGCGAGCACACCCACGACGGTCGGCCAGAACCATGCCTTGAGGACGGGCCAGTCCACCGCACCGCGCCGATTGTGGCTGAGTGTCGAGCGGATCGAGGTGGGGATGATGGTGGCCAGTGATGTGCCCACGGCCAGCGGCATGCAGAGGGACGCAGGCACGCCAATCAGGCTGAAAGCCTGGAAGAGCACTGGCACGAGAACGATGCCGCCACCGACACCCAGCAATCCGGCAATGACGCCCGCCAGCAGGCCCGCCATGCCGACGCCCAGCGCCAGCAGCGCCAGTTCACCTGCCGGGAGGGATGTCAGTATCTCCATGCCTACGCTGCCGCCTGCGCGGCGGTGGCCTTGCGCACGATGTCGATGGCTTCGCGCAGGACATTCACGCCTGCGCCCGGCCTGACTGCGTTCTCGCTGAGGTGCCGGCGGAACAGGCGCGCGCCCGGCAGTCCGCTGTAAAGCCCCAGAACATGGCGCGTCATGGCGTGCAGCGGCGTCCCGCGCGCCAACTCGTCGGCGACGTAGGGGATGAACCGCTCGAGTGCTTCGTCGCGGGACAGGGGGGGATCCGGGCTGTCGAAGATCTTGCTGTCGACATCCAGCAACAAGGCCGGGGTCTGGTAGGCAGCGCGGCCCACCATCACGCTGTCAACGTGGACGAGCTGTTCATGGCAGGCCTCAAGCGTGGTGATGCCGCCATTGATGCCGATATGAAGATGCGACCAGCGGCGCTTCGCCTCATGAACCAGGGGATAGTCGAGCGGGGGAATGTCGCGGTTCTCCTTGGGCGACAGGCCCTTGAGCCACGCCTTGCGGGCATGCACGATGAAGTGACGGCAACCCGCTGCGGATACGCGCTCCACGAAGCCGAACAGGCTCTCCTGCGCGTCCTGGTCATCGACGCCGATGCGGCATTTCACTGTCACCGGAATTTTGACGGCGGCCTGCATCGCCGCCACGCAGTCAGCCACCAGATCGGGCTCGCGCATGAGGCAGGCGCCGAAGGCCCCCCTCTGGACGCGCTCGGACGGGCAGCCAATATTCAGGTTCACCTCGTCATAGCCCGCGTCCTCGGCCATGCGGGCGCAGAGCGCCAGATCGTCGGGCTCGCTGCCGCCCAGTTGCAGCGCGACGGGATGCTCGGCCGGATGATAGGCCAGCAACCGCGCCCGCGGCCCGTGGATCAACGCCCCCGTCGTCACCATCTCGGTATAGAGCCGTGCCCGGCGCGAGAGGATGCGATGGAAGAACCGGCAATGCCGGTCCGTCCAGTCCATCATCGGGGCAACGGAAATGCGGCTGTCCATATCTCTCGCTTGCTGCAATGTTTGCCTTGAGCCCCGGATCCACGCGCGGGTTCGACCAGCTTCGCGCATCCATTAGATCAAGCGCCCGCAACGTGCAAACCCGCGGTTCAATTCGCTTGTTTGGAGCGGCAGACCCTTCGGCAGTTACCATGCTATCCTTGCGAATGATGGCCCGTCGCTCCGTTATGCGCGATCAGGCCGTGCAGCGCGCTTGCTGCTGCCACTGAATCCTGATTGTTTGGACAAGCGATACATGCGCCGTCGACACAATCCCGGGAGACCTTTCCATGACGCCAGCCGTCCGCTCAACGCTGATCCTTCTTGCTGTCGTTTTCGCGGTCGCAGTTCCTTCCTTGCAGGCCGCCTACCAGTTCGGCATGTCGGCAGCTGAATTCTCGTACCAGGGCAACGGAACCTTGCGTGTTGAGGGCTTTTCATTTGCGATCTGGGGTTTGCTCTATCTTGGCATGATCATCTATGCCCTCTATCAAGCCTTGCCTGTGACCCGGGCCTCCGAGACGCTGGCCATCTATGCGTGGCCCTCGTTCGTCGCCATCACCGGCTGTGGTCTTTGGATCCTCATGGCGGCACTGAACCAGATCTGGATGACCGTCGTCGTGATTTCGGTGTCGGCGGCTGCGTTGATATTTGCCCTCGTGCGGTCGCAAGGTACAGGCATCCTCCGGGACCGATTGCTGATCGCGCTGCCGCTCAACCTGCTGGCCGGATGGCTCACGATCGCGTCCATCGTGAACGTGGTCACCGTTTTGACGATCGAGAAGATCATCACGCCGGACATCGCGACGATGTC
>Ga0172373_10001744_pt1 | contig 34721 bp, 33 predicted proteins | sample Lak10m_2_FD_114546 | JGI IMG/M metagenome (GOLD analysis project Ga0172373, IMG submission 114546) | Freshwater microbial communities from Kabuno Bay, South-Kivu, Congo - kab_092012_10m | ecosystem: Environmental > Aquatic > Freshwater > Lake | place: Democratic Republic of the Congo...
ACACATTTTAAGATCAGCAATAGCTTCATTTAATGTAGCCCATTCCGCACCAACACTTGAACCTACTTCGTATGTACCTGCATAATTGGTTGGACATATATATTCATAACAACCAATATCTGGGTTACCAACTCTTGTGGTACTTGTAATATCATCTGAGGGTGCTCCTGAGGATGTTCCTGCATTTATACATGGAGAAGATGAGGATAAAGTGTAATCATTTGACCCAGAATTAGTAAATGAAGGAGAAGATGTAATTGAATTTGTAATGGTACAACCGGTTTGATTTTGGTAACAACAATAATCTACATTTATGGTACCCGCAGACCTGTATATATCTCTATATGTGTTTCCATACATAATACAATTTTTAAGAGTAGAACCACCAGCTGCGAAATAGATACCACCTGTATAACTTGCTTGTGCTGTATTATTTGCTACTGTACAATTTAATAAGTTTGCATCAGCATTAGTATGTATATAAATTGTACCATGATTATTGCTTGATAATGTATTGGCATAAACTAAACAATTAGTCATTGTTAAAATTGAACCAGCTGCTCCATCATAATAAATTGCTGAACCTGAATTTGTACTTGAAGTATTTGAATAAAATTTACATCTAGTCATATTTACATCATAATCAGATGATGCTTCAATTAGAAAAGCTCCTCCTTGAGCAGGTGCTAAACAGTTAAAAAATGAAACATCTGTTAAAGTCATTGTTGTAGCAGTAGTGGATGCTAACACATGAATAGCCCCACCTCTTGCAGATCCGGGTGCATCACAATTATCAAAAAAAGTACTTGTTATCGTTAATCCAGTACATCCATCAATAATTCTTAATCCAGAACCACCGTAATTTGATACATTAGATGTTTCCATATAATCTTTAACATAGATGTTATTAATGGTTATGTTATCGTTATTTGCATTTCCAAAATATAACCACCCATCTGTTTGATCGGAATCAAAAATACTAGTCGGTACTCCTGAGGACAATGCATCGCCTTGAATCGTAAATCCTTCATCATCTGTACCTACTACTATACCTTTTTCAGTATATGTACCAGCTGCAACATATATAATATCACCCGTTCCAAGGTTATAAGTACTAAAAATACTGGCTAAAGTTAGTTTTGGTGTCCCAACAGCAGTACCATTGTTTGCATCATTACCTGTGCCAGATGGTGCAATGTAATAGTTGGTTGCATAGGAATTCACTCCCCAAACCATCCCCACTAGCACCAACAACACCTTCATCATCCCACCTCTATTTCTTCCTAAAAATTTCATAAAATTTCTCATACCTGGTAATCTCATTTCATCAATAACAACCACAAAAAAAGGATGTTCGATTTACCTAACCAAACTCCCCAGCGATATGTAGTAGTACCATAAATATACTTAATGAATACAATTAATGTATTATAGAGTGAAACAAAATTAAGTGTTAAATAAATAACAAACAAAATTATTTTACAACACAAACATTAACACACAAGATACAACCTTTGAATAGGACATTTACTTATTCAAACTTGAATACCCAAGTATTTACAGCATAAACCTGTTGATAACTTAATAAGATACACTTAACGTAAATTACGACTAACTGGGAAGTTCACTTTACTTTTCAATTACAACAAGATTGAGGTAACCGATCAAAATGAGGTAAACAAAAAAATAGCTATCGATTGATGCTAAGGTCTATTTTTGTGAAGAAACTGATGGTTCCGAAGAATAGCGCTTAAAAATCTAATACTAAAGCCTCCAAAGCTACATCACCTACCCCTTAAACAAGGAATCTACAAATTCGTATTTATCAAACAGCTGTAAGTCATACATCCCCTCGCCTACACCGATGTATTTCACCGGGATCTTCATTTGGTCGGAAATTCCGATAACTACGCCTCCCTTGGCCGTACCATCCAATTTAGTAATGGCTAGGGCATTTATTGCCGTTGCCAAGGAAAACTGTTTGGCTTGTTCGTATGCATTTTGACCAGTAGATCCGTCGAGTACCAACAACACTTCGTGTGGCGCACCAGGCACAACTTTTTCCATGACGCGTTTGATTTTGCTCAACTCATTCATCAGGTTCACTTTGTTGTGCAACCTACCAGCAGTATCGATGATAACCACATCGGCACCTTGCGCTTTGGCAGATTGTAAGGTGTCAAACGCTACAGATGCCGGATCTGCACCCATACCTTGTTGAACGATAGGTACACCTACACGCTCCGACCAAATAATCAACTGATCTACCGCTGCAGCCCGAAACGTATCCGCAGCCCCCAATACGACCTGCTTACCCGCTGCTTTAAATTGATAAGCCAACTTGCCAATAGTTGTGGTCTTACCCACCCCATTAACACCTACCACCATAATCACATAGGGGTCATCACCCACTTTTGACACATTAAAATCGGTAACAGCGCCACTGTTATTTTCTTCTAACAGACCCGCTATTTCTTCCTTGAGGATCGTATTCAATTCATTTGCTCCAAGCACCTTATCTCGGGAAACGCGCATTTCTATGCGTTCAATAATTTTTAACGTGGTCTCCACCCCAACATCTGAAGTGATGAGTACCTCTTCGAGGTTATCCAGTACCTCATCATCAACACGGGATTTACCAACAATGGTTCGTGCGAGCTTCGATAAGAAACTTTGCTTTGTTTTTTCTAAGCCTTTATCCAGACTCTCTTTCTTTTCCTTGGAAAACCAACCAAATAATGCCATAACACAAAAATAAAAAAAGTGGCTCACCTAAACAGGCAGCCACTCGACATATTTTAGAATAAGATAAATTAGTTCTTAGCGAACCACTCTTTAACTTTATCGTTGTGAACGATTTCTTCTTTGAAAGTGTATGAGTTAGACTTTTCAGACTTCACCATCTTAATCACTTTCGTATGCTCTTTTCCTCCACCTTTCTGAAGGGATGCTACTACTTTCTTTGCCATGACTTAATTATTTAATCTCTTTATGAACCGTGTAACGCTTCAAGATAGGATTGAACTTCTTGATCTCCATACGATCTGGTGTATTCTTTCTGTTCTTCGTTGTGATGTAACGAGACGTTCCAGCCATACCAGAATCTTTGTGCTCTGTGCACTCCAAAATAACCTGTATTCTGTTACCTTTACTTTTCTTTGCCATTTTATACTTTTTTTAAGACCTCCCGGCCTGGTGCATCCTGCAAACCGGTTAGCAATATTATTTCAAGTACCCTTTCTCACGCGCTTCTTTCACACAAGCCGAGATACCTTTCTTATTAATTGTTCTTAAAGCTGATGTAGATATCTTCAACGTGATGTAACGATCTTCTTCTGGAAGGAAGAATTTTTTCGTCACCAAGTTCGGGAAGAATTTACGCTTTGTTTTACGATTAGAGTGAGAAACATTATTCCCTACCATAACCGATTTACCAGTAAGTTGACAAACTTTTGACATCTTTTTTAACTTTTATCCGATTCTAAAATGGGGTGCAAAGAAACCATTTTTTTCCTAATTGCACAAACTATCTACTACTTTTTTTTCTTTTCTGCCTTATTTTTTCGTTTTGAGCTCATTTTCAACAGCCCACCAACTGGCATCGCAATAAATTAATGGCAGTTAAAACACTCATCTGTATATTGCGTTCGCGGTTATCACCAAACTGAAAACGTTTGGCTGTTACACCTGCAGGATGCGCCACTGCAATCCAGACCGTACCCACTGGTTTACCCTCCATTCCACCATCCGGACCAGCAATTCCGCTGGCAGCGATGCAATAGTCAACCTGCAAGTTTTTACGCCCATGAACTGCCATTTGTTCAACCACTTCTTGACTCACAGCACCATATTTTTCTAATGTCACGGCATCTACTTGCACCAATTGTTGCTTCAAGGCATAACTATAGGTTAAATACCCGCCTTGAAAATAAGCTGAAGAACCAGGTGTTTGCACTAACGACTGCGCAATAGCTCCCCCTGTACAACTTTCTACCGTGCCTACTGTTGCACCACGTTCAAGCAACAATCTACCCACTACTTCCGAAAGGGTATCGTGCTCACGTCCAAACACCTGTTTCGGAAAACGTGCTATCACCTCTTCAAAATAGGCTTCTATTTCCTCCTTTCGGGATTCACCTTCAAATGAGGTAATGCGCAACTTCACCATGCCCGGTGACGGAAGATAAGCCAAGGACAAGCCCGAAGCACGCAAACGGTTTTCCCAATCTGTGAGTTCATCCGCCAAAAACGATTCACCAATACCCTGAGTCAACAAGGTTCGGTGGTACATCGCTTGCAAGTTGAATTGCTGCCTGATTTTTGGAAGCGCATAATGCTCCATGATCCCTTTCATTTCATAAGGTACTCCCGGCATGCTAATAATTACTTTTCCTTCATAATCAAACCACATGCCCGCAGCTGTACCGCAATCGTTCGGTAAAATGGTGCAATTTCGAGGTAATTCAGCCTGTTGGGTATTTACCGCTAACATCGGCCGATTACGGGATTTGAAAAACGCTTCAATTCGCTCCCGAGTTGGCTCATGCATGACCAAATCGGTGTTAAAATAAGAAGCTAAGGTATATTTTGTAATATCATCTTTTGTTGGACCCAAACCACCGGTAATGAAAATAAGTTCGGCCCGTTCGATAGCTTGATCTAAGGCCAAACGAATCAACTCTTGATCATCTGAAATCGTGGTTACTTGCACCACACGAATTCCCATCCCCGATAATTGTTGCCCCATCCACGAGGCATTCGTATTGATGGTCTGACCAATTAATAACTCATCACCGATTGAAATAATTTCAGCCCTCATTGTTTCTTAAATTTTGCAATCGACTCAATATGTCCCGTATGTGGAAACTGATCCACTAAACTTATTTTCTCCAATACATAGCCTGCCTTTAATAGTGTTTCAGCATCACGCGCTTGAGTCGACGGGTTACACGAAATGTAAACAATTGTATCTGCTTGAAGTTCGATGGTCTTCAGTAATGTTTTTGGCGTAATACCAGCACGGGGTGGATCCAATATAATCGTAGAGATGGCACCGATATAGGCTGGATGCTCTTTCAAAAACTTACCCACATCGGCAGCAAAAAACTTGATTCCATCAATACCGTTTCGCACAGCGTTTCTTTTCGCATCTTCTATGGCTTCTTCTACGATGTCTACACCTACAATGTCTATTCCTGTTTTACGCGTTGACAAAATTTGACCAATTGTTCCTGTACCGCAAAACAAATCCATCACCACCTTACCTGCAGGAATGGGCTCCTCAAACACGTAATCTAAAGCCTTTGAATATAAGCGTTCCGCACTTTGCGGATTGGTTTGAAAGAAACTTTCCATCGAAATCTCAAACTTCAAACCAAGTAATTCTTCCACCACAATGGGCTTGCCATACACGAGGGTGTAATGACCATTTTCTATTTTGGAACGATCGGCCACATTGTCATTAATCGTATGCTGAAAGCCTGCTAATCGATCTCCAAGTAATTCAACCAAATAGGCTGAAAAGGCCTGAGCATCGAATTGTTCTATGCCATCGGAAGAGGTCACCAAATTAATCAGCAATTGATCTTGATGAAACGATTTTCGGACCACAATATGTCTAAAAAAACCTGTCTTTTGAGGTGGGTGCCAAGCGGGTAATCCTGTTGCTTGTAAAAAGCTACGAACTTCTTTCAATACGGTTTCCCATTGTTCATCAAATAAGCCCGAAGGTTTGTTCAACGACTCCACCTTCCACCACGTTCCGCGACGTTTAAATCCTAAAGCAAATGCATCATCGCGCTCTTCTCCGGTTTCGATATCATGCTCAATCGAAGAAAAACTATATTCCATCTTATTGCGGTAGAAATAATGAGCTGGTGAGGAAACAAAGGCATCGAAACGCTCCTGAATATCTCGTATGTTCGAAATACGCCCAAACACTTCAAGTGTTGACTCCTGCTTGACACGCTCTTGCTCTTCAACAGGAACAAAAACGTACGGTCCACCACTGATTTCTTGGAACTGTCCGGGTTGCTCAATGGGTGAGCGTTGAATTACGTCAATTAACTTAGCTTCTGCATGTCGCTTGCGCTTTTTTTCCACGCGTGCCTGCACCACTTGTCCCGGAAATGTATTGTCTACAAAAACCACATAGTGACCATCCTCATGCGGAACACGAGCAATACCGCGTCCACCAAAAGCATACCCATCAATAGTCACTTCAATTACTTCACCTCTACTAAACACCTTCGCTTGATTTAAACAAAAAAGGAATGATTAAATCATTCCTCGAATTACTCCTTTATCTGACCCTTCGATGAATCCGAGGATCAACTCCCTCAAATCACTTGCTGGCATGGATTCCCTAACCGCATTGATTCCTTTGGAAATGTTATTGTTTTGAACATAAATTGTTCGGTAAATATCTTCGATTTCGCGCACTTGATCATCCGAGTAACCTCTTCTACGCAAACCAACTGAGTTTACACCAGCAAAGGTGAGTGGCTCACGAGCTGCCTTAATAAATGGCGGGATATCCTTTCTAATCAAGGATGCACCTCCGATAAATGTATGCGCTCCAATTCGTGCAAATTGCTGTGCGGCAACTTTTCCTTCGAGTATGGCCCAATCGTCAATTATAACGTGACCAGACAAACCTGTGTAACTGGCTAAAATGACATGATTACCAATCTGACAATCGTGCGCCACGTGTACATAAGTCATCAGTAAACAATCGTTGCCAATTGCTGTCTTCCATTTATCCTTCGTACCGCGGTGAATGGTAACGCATTCACGAATTTTGGTTCTGTCCCCAATTTCTACTGTGGTGTATTCTCCTTCAAACTTCAAGTCCTGCGGAATAACACCAATGACTGCACCAGGAAATATTTCACAATCTTCACCGATGCGTGTACCAGGATATATGGTCACATTCGGATGAATTTTTGTACGGGCACCAATAACAACATCCTCGTAAATGGTAGCAAACGGTTCTACAACTACCCCTTCACCTATTTTGGCATCCGCTGATACCTGAGCCAGCTTACTAATCATGTTAAACCTTGTCTTTAATTACCTGCGCCAACATTTCGGCTTCCATCACCTGTTTTCCGTTGACATAAGCTTTACCACCCATCTCAACTAGACCGCGACGCATCGGCGAAAGTAAAGTTAATTCGAAAACAACCATATCACCAGGCAACACTTTTTGTTTGAATTTTACGTTGTCGATCTTCATGAAATACGTGGAGTACAAATGTGGCTCATCTACTTTACTCAAAGCAAAAATTCCACCTACCTGTGCCATCGCCTCTATTTGTAAAACTCCAGGAAACACAGGATTACCTGGAAAATGACCCGTAAACATCGGTTCATTCATGGTCACATTCTTCACCCCAATGATCGATTCATCATGAATCTCCATGATTTTATCGACGAGCAAAAACGGATAACGGTGTGGCAACATCTTTTCGATGTCGTTAATGTTATACAACGGATCTTTTTCAAGATCAAATTTGCGACCTGCCTTCTCTTGTTTTTTGATCTGCTCTTTTAAAACCTTTGCAAACCTAACATTGCCTGAGTGACCTGTACGTGCACCAAGAATATGTGCTTTAATTGGCTTCCCTACTAACGCCAAATCACCAACAATATCTAGTAATTTATGTCGAGCAGGTTCATTTTCAAACTTCAATTTGGTGCTATTCAACACCCCTATTCCGTCCAAAGAAATATTTAATTTTTCTTTCCCCAACAAGGAAGCTAAACGATCTAATTCTTCTTGAGAAACATCAGGACGATCAACTAACACGATGGCATTGTCTAAATCTCCTCCTTTAATCAGGTTGTTCTTCGCTAACACCTCCAACTCACGTAAAAACACAAAAGTCCTGCATCGCGCAATTTCTGGTTTAAATTCATCCAATTGGTACATGGTAGCGTGCTGCGTCCCCAAGACTGGCGACTTATAATCCACCATCACCGTAATGCGATAATTGTGATCTGGAATAGCTAAAAACTCGATTCCTTTTTCTAGATCTTCCCAAGGAATATTTTCAGTCAACTCAAAATATTCGCGATCAGCATCTTGATCCACATACCCCGCACCATCAAAAGCCTCTACAAACAACTGCGCGCTTCCATCCATGATCGGAACCTCCGGCGCATCTAATTTGATTAAGGCATTATCTACCTGACATCCAACCAATGCAGCCAAAATATGTTCGGTGGTATAGACACGAGCTCCTTTGTATTCCAAGGTAGTTCCGCGGTCTGTAGCAACAACCAAATCCACATCTGCTTTAATCACCGGCTCTCCATCCAAATCAATTCGTTGAAATTTGTAACCATGATTTTCCGGAGCAGGACAGATCTCCAAATTCACTAATTCTCCTGTGTGTAAACCTACTCCCTGAAGTTTTACAGATGCAGCAAGGGTGCGTTGCTTTTCAGCCATTCTATTTTATTCTTTTGTTAATTCTTTTAATCTTCGTTCTAATTCCTGCAGTTTATTGAGGATATAAGGCAATTTTCTAAAACCGAAATACGACTTTTTAAAATCATCCATCGGAATACCTGGCGACCCCATTAAGGTATCCGCTTTCTTAACCGTAGATGGAATACCAGACTGAGCAACAATTTTGGTTCCGTCTGCGATGTGGAGATGACCACTAATTCCTGCTTGACCACCAATCATAACTTGTTCACCAATTTTTGCTGAACCAGCTATACCTACTTGCGCAGCCATAGCAGTATGTTGGCCAATTTCTACGTTGTGTGCAATCTGACACAAGTTATCGATTTTAACTCCTTCTCGAATAATAGTAGACCCCATTGTTGCGCGGTCAATGGTTGTATTTGCACCAACCTCTACCCAGTCTTCCAGAATGACATTTCCAATTTGAGGAACTTTCTGATACCTGCCGTCTGCATCAGGGGCAAAACCAAAACCATCTGCACCAATCACCACTCCTGCATGAAGAATACAATGTTTACCAATCTTGCTGTCGGCGTATATTTTTACTCCCGAATGGATAATTGTTCCCTCACCGATCTCGACATTATCCCCAATAAACGCATTCGGATAAATCGTAACATTATCACCCACTACGGCTTGCTCACCAATGTAAGCAAAAGCACCCAAATACAATCCATCACCTACTTTGGCTGTTTCAGCAATGAACGATGGGTTTTCAATTCGGGGTTGTTTTTTGTTCATTTCACTGTAAACCTCCAGTAATTTCGCAAAACATGCATAGGCATCTTCCACTTTAATTAAAGTTAAGGTGTCCGGCAACTGTTTTGCAGGTTCAAAGGTTTTATTTACAATACAAATACTGGATTGTGTTTTATAAATGTACTCTTCGTACTTCGGATTAGCGAGAAAAGATAAGGCACCAAAATGCCCCTCTTCAATTTTTGCTAATCCACCAACAGTTACCGCAGCATTTCCAACGACTTCCCCTTGTAAAATGCCAGCTATTTGTTCAGCGGAAAATTCCATGGTGTCAAATTTAAAAAAAGTAATTTAGCTCAGAACAGCAAGGTTCCGCATTTATCAACATCGCGCGTTCAAAACACCCTAACAGCAGCTGGAAATAAAGCAAACCATTATGCTGATTAGATTGCACAACTACAGAACGCAAACGTGCAGATTTTATTTGCAATCAACCGCATAAGGAAGATTAAAATCGAAAACACAAACTTTTTCTTTATACCAGTAGGCTTTCACACCAATAACTTGTCCCTTGGCGGCTGCAAATGTCAAGTAATGTGTTGGTTTGGGTTTTTCTGTGAAATCCGATTTTGAAAAGTCAATTTTCCCAGAAGCTTTTAATGCTTTGAGCACCGATGCAGGTTGTTTATACCCCGATAAATTAGCCAAACAAGTCACATGATCCGTTGAATCGAAATAAATCAAACTTTTATCTTTTGGGAAGCGCACAATTGCTGCTTCACCTTTTCGTGAATTCTTTACGGCTTGTATAGACCCTTTAGGAACGCGTAGCTCAGCAACAAAACTTTCATTGGGCATCGTTAGCCAAAAAGCTTTTCCTTGTTGTGTTTCGAACTGATAGACCTTTAAATCGCCCTGTTTTTTAGACTCGGAAAAACTTATATCTGCCTGATCAATAGCACTTAACACAGCTTTGGTCGATAAGCCCAATTGTTTAAACTGCTTTGCTTCATCAGGCGAAAGCACAATCAAGCGCGTGGCAAAAGCATCACGCACACGATTGGATGGCAACCAAGAACATCCGCGATTCTTAAAGAAGAAAATCAAGAATAACATCCCAATTCCAAAACCAATACCGTAATAACCTAAGCGCCTTAAAAAATTTGTCATGACTGCATTCAACTTTATATTCACAAAAGAGGCTGTCCTTGTGAGACAGCCTCCGTTTTCTTTGACTACTTCCCGATTAAAGGATAGCGTCCAATTTTGTCGTTAATTGTGCTTTTGGAACAGCACCCACTGATTTGTCAGCAACCTCACCATTCTTGATAAACAAAATAGTAGGAATGTTACGCACACCAAACTGAGCAGAAACGCCTGGATTCAAATCTACGTTCACTTTTCCAATAACTGCTTTTCCCTCGTATTCGTTGTGCATTTCTTCGATAACCGGACCGATCATACGGCAAGGTCCACACCATTCTGCCCAAAAATCAACCACTACTGGTTTATCTGATTTCAATACTAATTCTTCGAAGTTTGCGTCTGTAATTTCTAAAGCCATTTTATTTTGTTTTTAATGTTTTTCCTATTGGAGCTACAAAGTTAATGATATCCAAAACTAAGCAACAAATTTGCCATTGTTTTTTTACTGACAGGATGGCAGTTAATTGTTAGCAACTCGTATCCGCTTCATGGTTTTCTGATTTTCGGTACGCAAACGGTAATAATACGAACCATCTCCAATCGTTTTGGTGTCAAATCGAATTATGTGGCCACCAGCATCAACGGTTTTATTCGCTAATTCAAGCACCAATGTCATGTCTTCCTGAAGCAGTTCCAAAACAATTGATTTAGGCGATTCACACGTAAAATAAAACTGAACCTCTCCCGATGCCGTCTCATTTTCTAAACTGTAAAGTACACAATAATCTTCCTTCGGGGGAGCACCTTTACCCAAATATCGCAGTAACTTTCTGTACGCAATCAATAAAACCAACAAGGCCAATGAAACGCATAAGATACCAACCAACCAATTCTGGGTTTGTAATGTCATCAACACCATCATAACGCAATTATTCCTTCAATTTTTGCCGCTTCTCTGTATTTATCTAAAATAGACTCGACATCCATCATCATTTCTTTCACACTGAAACTGATGTACTTTCCTGTTTTTGATTGATGCATCGTTATTTCTGCCTCATCATGAAACAAGGCACTAACCCGTGCAATTTTTTCCGGAGCATTGGGAACAATAAACTTAAAAAAATAGACATCAGGCCATTCTTGCAATTCCAATTGCCCCTTTAATCGTTCAAGGACGTCATCCATATTTCTTCTTTTTTGGCTAACAAATATAATCTTTTCGATTCCGAACGAAACGCATCCGGTAAATCAACCGGTAAATTCCTTAACCCTTCCCACGTTTCAATACCCAAGGATACTAACCCTTTTACGGCATGATAAAAATCCATTGGATCTGGTTCCTTCCCGAGTATGGGCTGTATCTCCCTATCGAAATCAGGAAAAGGTTGCGCATAGGTATAAAATTGAGCCAGTAAAAACGGAATTACATGTTCAAAATCATCAAACGATTGAAGGCTATGAATTTTCCTTTTACACGTTGCTTTGAATTGGTCAAATCCGTTTACGTGATTCCAAATGAACGCTTGTGGTTCAAAAGCTTCCGGTAATTCAACAGGCTGCTGCGCTTCCTCTGCATAACCCAAAATCAAAAAGGCTTGTTTCATCACCTTCAGCTTCTCTAGTTTCGATCTGAAAACAGCTCCAACGATAGGCTTTTGAGTAAAAAATTGTTTGCATTCAAAAAGCTTCTCGTCATAACAGGACTCCAAATCATCGTAGTCAGCTAAGGACAAGATGGCTGCTGCCTCCGTATTATTCACCTTTAGCTGCTTTATTCTTGCGCATGCGGATGTTCAAAAACTCAACAATCAACGCATACACCATCGCAAAATAGATATAACCTTTAGGAACGTGTTGTCCAAATGCCTCAGCTACTAAGATCACCCCTATGGTTACTAAGAAGCCCAATGCAATCATCTTGATGGTAGGTCGTTTGTTGATGAAATCACTGATTTGTCGCGCAAAAATCAACATCACTATCATGGAGATAATTACAGCCATGTATATAATGATCAATGGATTACCTCCAGTTTCTTGTTGCATCCCGTTGGTCATACCAATCGCAGAAATCACGGAATCAAAACTAAATACGATATCAATCAGTACGATTTGACCAATTACCCCTGCCAATTTATTGGGAGCAGACTTCTTTTCTTCGTGTTCCTCTGCTTTGACTGAATTGTGCATCTCTACAGTCGATTTATAAATCAAAAACAATCCACCGAGCAATAAAACCAAACTTTGACCAGAAAAATGTTGTAAGGCTTCGATAGATGAATTTGGAAAAAATGGTTTTGTCATTCCCATGATCCAAGCGACAACACTCAACAAAAATAAACGAACGACCAAAGCCAGCATCAACCCAATGTTTCGCGCTTTTCGCTTGTCCTTTCCATGTAATTTATCTGTAACTATACTGATAAAGATGATATTATCGATACCTAAAACGATTTCCAACAAGGAAAGTATTATTAAGTACACCAAGCCATCCCAAGTATACAATACTGAAAAATCCATAAATTAAAGTCGTATAAATTTAAAAAACTGATCCAAAACCTTCGGATTTTCATCTGCTGGTGTGAAAATCTCTAATAATTTTGGTCGCCCATCTGCACAACGGGTGTAAAATTCCTCCATTTGTGCTTCTATCTCTTGAATACTCAAGGCCTGCAGGTAATCTACCTGATGGGTTTCACAAATACCTTTGGCGTGTGTGGTATGCTTGGCCTCAAAGTACTGCTCTAATTGAGGTGTTTTAGAAGGACCCGGTATAATCCGAAAAATACTTCCGCCTGCATTATTGATTAATACGATGCGCAGATTTTCAGGTAAATAGGCATTCCACAAGGCATTTACATCGTAAAAGAACGATATGTCTCCCGTTAACAACACGTGACATGTCGTAGAATTTGCAACAGCGGCTCCTACAGCAGTACTGGAACTGCCATCAATTCCACTTGTTCCCCTATTCGCCCAATAAGTCATGTGCTTAATCGAATCAAACAATTGACAGTAACGTACAACCGAACTGTTGGACATGTGTATGTGTGCGTTTTCTGGGATATAATCCAATACCGTTTCAAATACAGCTAAATCACTGTAGGGAGCTTCACCAAAAAAAAGCGCCGCTTTATCTTGAATGAGGTAATCTTTTTGTTTCCAATAGGATCCATACGTCGAATTATTGCGCTCAAAGTGCAAGCCATTTAATTGATGTAAAAACAAGGCAGGTTCCGTCTGAAAAGTATGGGTCAAGCATTGGTACGTATCCATATAAGGAAATTCGTATCCAATCTTCCAATGTTGTTTGGGTTGATTTTTTCGAAGAAAGGTTTTAATGCGCTTCGAAACTATTGCACCACCGATAGTGATCAATAAATCGGGTGCCAAAGCCGTTTCATCCTCAACAGAATTTAGTAACCGATCTATACAATGAACAAATCGATTATCAACTAAATTGGAGGTGTTTTCTACTAAAACGAGCCAAGATGTATCTTGAGCCAAAACATGCAATTGATCCAATAATGCCGCATCAGGCTGAAGCTGCCCACAGAGTATCATTTTTTTTGGAAACTTCATGGCCTCCAAACAAGTCAATTCATTTCGACCAGAGAACCTGAACACCCCTCGAACAGTCTCAATACGTCTAGCAGCAGAAATGTCTGATTCAAGGGTATCATACAAAGGCTCCGTAAAAGGGCAATTGATGTGTATTGGACCTTTCCATTGACCATTACACTCACTTAAAGCTATAGCCAATTCGCGATTGACCGTCCAATGTGTATCTTGATTTTGAATGTATTCGGGTAATTCGAACGCATAACGCAAATGATTATCAAAAACTCCTCGCTGACGAATGGTCTGACCATCTCCTTGATCAACCCAACTTACTGGTCGATCTGCGGTTAATACAACCAAAGGAATACATTGATAAAAGGCTTCGGCAACTGCAGGATAATAGTTCAATGCCGCCGAACCAGATGTGCAACAAATAGCAACAGGGGCCTGTGTTTGCTGAGCAATTCCCAAAGCAAAAAAAGCAGCACTTCGTTCATCGTGCACCACATAACAGGTAAACTCAGGATGTTCATCAAATGCAATCATTAGTGGTGCATTCCTTGATCCAGGCGAACAGACCACGGATCGCACTCCATGAGTTTGAAGTTGAACAAGTAATTGATTGACTCCCGATTTATCTGTTGTAATCATTGCGCGGTGCAAAACTACTTATTTTGAAGCGTCTTTATCAGAGTGTCCGCTTTATTTTCTGTCTCCTCCCACTCCATTTCTGGTACCGACTGTGCATTATACCCACCACCAACATAACAATACAACGTAGAATCGATGAGTTGCGCACAACGTAGGTTTACATAAAGTGCTGTTTTACTGCTGCTTATTAAACCGAGGTAACCCGAATACAACAAGCGATCATGACGTTCGGTGCATTGTATCAATTTCTGGGCAGTAGATTTGGGTAAACCGACAACTGCAGGCGTGGGATGTAGTGTTTGGATAAACTTAGTGCGCTGATCAACTGAAAGACGAAAGTTGAAATCCGTCATCAGGTGACGAACTGGTCCAGCTACAACTTCCTTGGATGAAGAAACGTCATAAGCAACACCAAACTCCTTTAATAAAACTTCTATGTAGTTGGTAACATCCGCTTGTTCTTTAATTTCTTTCGCAGTCCAATCACCCGAATCCAAAGGCAAAGTACCTGCTAATGATACAGTTGAACACAAATCTCCTTGACAATGCAACAATTTTTCAGGACTCGCACCTATCCAAACACCTAATGTTTGGGATTCAATCAGGTATACAAAAGCTGCTGGAAATTTTCGCTCCAAGCGTTCAAATAACTCATCCAACTGCATAGCAAGTTCAACAGCTTTGACACGAGAAAATACTGCCTTACTGATCCCTTCATTTTTTATGGACTCAAGAAATTCTTTTCCTTGAAGCATATAAGTATCCCGATCAACACAAACGGGTACGGGTTTATCATCATGAACATCTACAGGTGTCCGTTCATTAGGATGAAAGACATACACCTCATCACCTAAAGCATTGGCAACAACGAATCCAGTTTCAACATCTTTCAATTCAACACGCTTGAAACATCCTTGGGTTGAAACAGGATTTTCCTTTGGAAAGCGATACCTTAAACGATCCACTAGCGTGCTGGTATTATCATAACGGTTAAACGTCCTGTACACACCAAACGCGTTGATTCTCCATCAAAAATATCCACTTGCCACAAATGCGTGCGTTTGCCTGCATGAACAATTTTACCCACTGCACGAACATATCCGTCGCGCACACCGGTAACGTGATTGGCGTTTATTTCCAATCCAACTGGAACTTCTTTTTGCAAATCGATTAAGAGCGTTGAGCCCATGGAACCAATACTTTCAATCAGCGCCGCCGAAGCTCCACCGTGCAAAAGCCCCATAGGTTGATGCGTTCTGCGGTCAACGGGCATGGTTGCAACCACATAATCGGTTCCAATTTCAACACAGCGTATGCCCAATTGCTCCATTAACGTGTCTTTGTTAAACGCGTTTGCTAATTCTAATGGTATTTGTTTCAGTTGCATAGCACAAAATTAACGTTCTCATCCTGATAATCCGTAAAATGGAATAACAATCAACTATAGACAATTCACTACATTTACGACATGATTGTAACACACGTAGACCTCAAACCATACAATACATTTGGTATTTCGAGTTTTTGCAACCAATTCGGTCGATTCAGCACCCCCAAAGAACTTGTCGAATTACTCGAGCAAGTGGAAACCAACAACTTATTAATTTTAGGTGGTGGCAGTAACCTGTTATTGACCAAAGATTTTGACGGTACCGTTTTAAAAAATGAAATTGTCGGCATTGAAGTGGTCGAAGAAAACGATACGCATGTCATCGTTCGTGCAGGAGCAGGAGTGGTCTGGCACGATTTGGTACTCCACTGCATTGCGAATAACTGGGGCGGAATTGAAAACCTCAGTCTGATTCCAGGAAGCGTTGGCGCAAGTCCGATGCAGAATATTGGTGCATACGGTGTTGAAATAAAAGATATTTTTCATGCTTTGGAAGCCTTACATATCGAAACACGCGAAGTACACAATTTCGATTTGGAAGCCTGTGAATTTGGATACCGCGAAAGTGTATTCAAACGCAAGTACAAAGGCCAGTATGTCATCCTATCGGTAAGTTACCGCTTACAAAAAACACACGCAACAAATACCAGTTACGGAGCAATTAACGAACAGTTGAATGCAAACGGCATCTCGGAGCCAAGCATAAAAGACGTGAGTGACGCAGTTATCGCTATTCGACAATCCAAATTACCGAATCCAAAAGAACTCGGCAATGCAGGTAGTTTCTTTAAAAATCCGGTAGTACCTCAAGACCGTGTTGATGCCATTTTGAAAACATACCCAGAAGCACCGAACTATCCTGCAGAGGCAGGACACAGGAAACTTGCTGCTGGTTGGTTAATCGAGCAAGCCGGTTGGAAAGGTCTAACCAGAAACACACATGGTGTTCATGCCAAACAAGCACTGGTCTTGGTAAATTACGGCGGCGCAAGTGGAAAAGAGATTTTTCAACTTTCTGCCGATATCATTGATGACATCCAAACAAAATTTAATGTAACACTTGAGCGAGAGGTAAATATCTTGTAAGATGGACTTAAAGGCTTGTTATACGCTTCTCGAAGTAGAGCAACATTGTTCTGCAGAAGAACTCAAGGCGGCCTACAAGCGCAAAGCAAAATACTGGCACCCGGATAAAAACAAATCCGAACAAGCGCATGACATGTTTATTCAAATCAGCGAAGCTTACGCCATTCTTGAAAATTTACAAGGAAAAGATCCCCTTCAATCCATAAAATGGGATTATGATGCTTGGAAATCAACCGAACAGTTCAAATTTAGACAGGCGCTAAAGGATCAACTCAAAATGAGTTACCGAGAATTTCTTCAGACTCAAATCACAGAGGACTCACAAGCCATAGAACAAGTTGTCACCCACATGATTTTTATGTATGCCTGTTGTTCTGTTATCATCCTTCCCATTATCCTTTGTGTTTCTTATGGTATTTCTGGACTTTTCATGGCTATATTTTGGAATTGCCTTTCCATTATAATTACCTCCAGCGCAGTAAGGAACCTTCATGAATTGAATGCACGCATGTTTCTGAAATCATTGGGGATTCTAATCAATAAGCGCAGTGTAGTGCTTGGAACCCTGATTGTCAGTTCAATTCTCGTAACCGCAATTTATACTATCAAGACCGTTGATCAATTGAGTTATGCCATTGGAAGTATCCTGCTTGCGTTGCTCTGCACGCTACTCGTGTTGAGCTGGAAAAAGAAAGTTTTGTGAGTTATTAATTACCAGGCATCCTTGGTACCATCCTCCTTGTTCGCATCATCGATGAGTTTTTGCCAATTATAGGTTGGATCATCGGCATCAAACACAATTTGGTTGTAATCTTCCGGATGGATATCGTATCGTTCTATTTCTTCACCTGTGTAGGCTTCAATGGCATCTAACAACTCTTGTTCGCTTGGTGAACAAAAAGAAATTGCTTGACCTCGTTGCATGCCACGTCCTGTTCTACCACATCGGTGAACATAATTCTCTGGATTATCTGGCAAATCATAATTGATGACGTAATCCATTAACGGAATATCAATACCCCGCGAAGCAACATCTGTTGTCACCAATACTTTGGTTGCTGCATCACGGAAGCGATCTAATATCGCAAAGCGCTCCTGCTGTTCTATCCCTCCATGAAGGGCTTCTGATGAAACACCGACACGTTTCATAGCCGCTACAACACGTTCTACACGAACTTTTGTGCGTGCAAAAACAATAAATTTCTTCTCGTCATACTCCTTCAAGATGTTCTCCAGAAAAAACCGTTTATCGTCCATTTCTACAAATGCCACAACATGGTCTACGTTCTTGGATACTGGATTTTTAGGAGAAATTTGTATACGAATCGCTTCACGAACAACGTCGTATGCAAGCGACTTAATTTTTTTTGAAATTGTTGCCGTAAAGAAAAGTGTCTGTCTATTTTTAGGAACTTTTTTAATTACATCTTGAATGTCTTTGTTGAACCCTAAATCTAACATGAGATCTGCCTCATCAAGAATCAAAAACTCGAGTCCACTGATATCAATATAACCTTGAGCAATAAGGTCAAACATACGACCCGGGGTTGCCACAAGTACCTCAACACCTTTTTTGAGTTTACTTATCTGTTTATCTTGTTCTACACCACCATATAAGCCTAAAACGGAAACATGAGTCTGCTTACCAATTTCCTCAAATACACCAGCTATTTGTTTAGCCAATTCACGCGTAGGCACCATCACCAGACAGCGAACACCTTTATAATTTTTGCGGGATTTACGTTGCAAACGATCCAGAACAGGAATAACAAATGCTGCAGTTTTACCCGTTCCTGTTTGCGCAACAGCCATTACATCCTCGCCTGCCAATACATGTTTAATTGCCTTAAATTGGATATCGGTAGGACGCTTAAAGCCCATTACATCCAATTGATCTTTTAATTCTGATGTTATCGAGTAATCTTTAAACTTCATATGCTCTGCAGGTTGATCTGATTTTCTGAGCCCAGCTTTACTATAAATATAGCAACAGGTTTCAAAAAAAAAGCTGTCTTTTCAGGACAGCCTTTGAATTTATTTTTCAGTTGTTTCGATTTCGTCGTTTGGAACCAAGATTCGGCCACAATGTTCACAAACCAAAACTTTTTTCTTGGCTTGAATATCTAACTGACGCTGAGGTGGGATTTTATTGAAACATCCGCCACACGCATCGCGTTTTACTGGAACAACAGCTAAACCATTTTTAGCATTTCCTCTCAAACGAATGTATGCACTCAATAAACGCTCGTCAATTTTTTTCTTTGCGTCATCAGATTTCTTCGTAAGCTCATCCTCTTCTTTTTGAGTTTCACCTACGATTTCGTTTAATTCTGATTGTTTTGTTGCCAGGTCACCTTTTCTTAAATCGAAACGCTCTTTCGACTCATCCAAAATTTCCTTTTTGCTCGCGATTTTAAGCTTCGCCTCTTTGCTTTTCTTTTCGTGTAATTTAATCTCTAGTTCTTGAAATTCAATTTCCTTAGAAAGCGACTCAAATTCGCGATTATTTCGTACGTTATTTTGTTGCTCTTTGTACTTCGTGATGGCTAACTCAGCGTCTTTAGAGGCATTTTTACGATCAGTTATTTCTGTTTCAAGTTCCTGAATTTCTTCTTGGATTTTAGTAACACGAGTTTCTAAACCAGATAATTCATCTTCCAGATCCTGCACTTCCAAAGGCAATTCTCCACGGATAGTTCTAATTCGATCTATCTCAGAATCAATCTTTTGCAATTCATAAAGTGCGTCTAATTTCTCTTCTACACTTGTTTCTTTTTTCGTTGCAGTTGCTGCCATGTATCAAAAGTAATTTATTGGATTCGTATTTGTATCCGTTATTAGGACGGCAAATGTAGTAATTTTTTTCTTCAATTCTTCCACTAAAAGATGTGATGTAAATTGTTCACTTTCGAAGTGACCAATATCTGCATAAATTATTCCTCCATCCGCATCAAAAAAATCATGGTATTTAACATCTCCTGTCAAATAAATATCTGCACCTTTCGACTTGGCTTGAGGAAGTAAAAAACTTCCTGCACCGCCACAAAAAGCAACCACGCGAATGGGTTTATCCAGCAACTGTGTATGCCGAATCACACCACAACCAAAGGTTTTCTTCACATGAGCTAAAAAATCAAGTGCGTTAACTTCTTTCTTCAACTCACCGATCATTCCTGCACCTTCGTCTTGGTTGACGTTCTTTAGGGCGTAAATATCATAGGCAACCTCTTCGTAAGGATGTGCATCAAGAACCGCATGAACAACCGCGCTCAACTTGTGATTACTGACCAAAAACTCAAGTTTCAATTCTTGTTCTTCAGACCTCACCCCTGGTGTTCCACTGAACGGTACGGCCTCGTCACCGGGTAAAAAAGTACCTGTTCCTGCAGCACTGAAATGACATTCAGTATACTTACCAATCTTTCCCGCACCTGCACCAAATGCAGCTTGTCGAACAAACTCGGCATGTGAATTAGGCACAAAAACAATAAATTTTGAAAGCACCCCGGGTTTTGGATCGAGCACGCGTAAGTTGATCAGTCCTAAGCGCTTACCTATTTCGTAATTCACACCATATTTTGCGTTGTCTAAATTGGTATGTATCGCATACAAAGCAATATCGTTTTTGATACAAGCCAACACCACTCGCTCAACATAGTTTTTGCCCGTTAATTGCTTTAATCCTTTGAAAATTATAGGGTGATGAACAACAAGAACATTACACCCTTTTTGTTTTGCCTCCTCAATAACCTCCTCTGTTGCATCAAGAGCAACCAAAATGCCTTTAACCTCCCAAATTGGGTTCCCAACCAGTAAACCTGCATTATCATATGACTCTTGACTTGATTTTGGAGCCAATTCTTCCAGGTAACTTATAATTTCTTTTAACTGCATAATTAAAGCTTTCGTATCAATCCCATCGTTAGACCCCAAGCACGGGTTTTGTGGATGTAACTATCCAAGGCCTGATAACTTGATGTCAATTGCATGCGGTATTGAGGTTCAACCACCAAGGCCCACTGCCCTTGACCATGAATTTGTAAACCGCATTTTAAGTAAACACTCGAAACAAATGAATTTAACTTGTCTGAAACAGGTTGTTTTAAGGTCTCACCCGAAGAATTTTTTATCGCGGTTGTCCAAGTCACATCTTGACTGTATGTGGTAGACAATTGAGGAATAATACCGCATCCGGCAGTAAAACGAATGGCATTTCCAACGCCAAACTGAAGTCCAACAGGCAAAGCCAAATAACTGTATGTCGTTTCATAACCATATGTACTGTCAGAAAACGGATCATCGTATGCATAGGCTTCACCATTTCGAATAAGTGCTAAACCGGACTCAAAAGCAAGGTGCTTATTTAAATCAAAAAGGTAGCCCAGGCTGTATGACCATCGGTGAACGGAGTGCTCCTTGGCACGCTCACCCAGGGGATCACTGTAAATACCTTGATTCTCAGTTAAAGTTCGGGTAGTTAGCGACCAGTTGGTTTGCAAGGATAGGTAGGTTTGAGGCTGGTAGTCTCCATTGGAAGTCTTTTCATTGGACATACCAATCAACTCCTGTGGTTGCGCCGAAGCCAAGAATAAAACGAGTATTCCAACAAGCGTTAAACTAAATTTTATCATTTATCGTTACTTTTAGAAGCAAATTGACGTTGAACAAATATCGTTATTAATTTCTATTGACTCATACATGGAACAAGAACCTAAAGTAAAACCGAATCGCATAAAGCGCCTTTTCAAATGGACTGCCATAGTCCTCGTTTTGTTACTGGCAATTTTAATAACGATACCAATTATTTACAAAGATAAATTGCGAGAATTGGTCATCAGTGAAGCCAACAAATCATTAACTGCGAAGTTAGAACTTGCTGATTTTGATTTAACCTTGTTGAGTACATTTCCATCTTTAACCATTCAACTAAAAGGAACGTCATTAACTGGTACAGGCAAATTCAAAGGTGTGAAACTGGCTTCCATTGAAACATTCAGCGCTGAGGTTGACTTATGGAGTGTTATTCAAGGTAACAAGGTAGCCATTGAAGCAATTCACTTAACAAAACCTTCATTCGATGTTCGAATTTTAAAGGATGGAACAGCAAACTACGACATCGTAAAACCAGATTCGATAAAAAAACCAGAACAAGTAGAGGAATCCTCTCCATTTGAACTGGATTTAAAGTATTACAGCATCGAAGAGGGCACTATTTTATATACAGACCATGAATCTGATATGCGCGCAGAACTAGTAGGCCTGAACCATACTGGTAAAGGAAACATAAACGATATCAAATTTAATTTTGAAACCAACACCCAAATCAAAGAACTCAGTTTCGAAATGGAAGGTGTTTCGTATCTATCACGCGTAAATACAGCAGCTGAAGTCAATATGCTTATTGAAATGACGGCAGATGCCATGAAAGTAAAACTGGAAGACAACACGTTTAAGCTGAATGCTTTAGCCTTTTCATTAGCAGGATATTACAACATGTTTACCTCCTACGACGACATGGATTTAACATTTGACGCGAAACAAGCAACATTCAAAGATTTCCTTTCACTTGTCCCACTTTTTTACCATACTGGTTACGAATCGATGGTTACCAAAGGAAACATGAAGTTTGGAGGAAAATTAAAAGGTAGGCTTGATGATAAAAATATGCCCGGTTGGGATCTGATGTTACAAGTAAACAACGCATCAATAAAATATCCGGATTTACCTGGTCAAATAAACAACATCCGCATCGATACCAAAACAAAATTCGATGGTGGAAGCAATTTAGATGCTATGACCTTAGATGTAGCTAAATTTCATGCAGACTTTGTTGGGAATCGTCTTGATGCGAATTTAAGCTTGAGAAACCCAATGACAGATCCGCACATCAAATCATCTATTGATGCCTATCTCGATTTAAGTACATTGAAAAAGGTTATTCCTACTGCTGAAGGCGAAAGTTACACCGGTAAAATCACGGCAAACATCAACCTAAACGGAAAAATGAGCAGCATTGATCAAGGAAATTATGAAGCCTTTCAAGCAACAGGTCACATGACGATTGCTGACATGAATTATACCAGCAAAGATTTGAATGACCAGGTATCGGTTACAAGAATGGAACTTTTGTTTTCACCGAAAAACCTAACCTTATCCTCCCTGCAGGCAAAAACCGGTAGATCAGATTTCAATTTATCTGGAACTGTGGATAATTATATGGCCTATGTTTTCCGGGATGAGTTGTTACATGGAAATTTTACCTTGAACAGTAATTACATTGATTTGGATCAATTGATGAATATCGTTCCAACCACAGCAGAAACCGAAACAAACACAACAACCGAAACAACTACAAGCAGTGAAGAACCATTTTTAGTTCCTGATAACCTTGACATTAGCTTGGCATGCCAGGTAAACAAAGCTCATTTCAACGGACTTGATTTTAATCAAATCCAAGGTGGTTTGAGTATCAAATCTGAAGTAGTTAATCTTTCTAACCTCAAGATGAACGCCATGGGTGGTCAAATCGGAATGACGGGAAGTTACTCTACCCAAGACCCGTATAAACCGAAGGCAGACTTTGCATACAATTTAGCGAACATCGACGTTCAGCAATTGGCAAAAAACTTTGTTACCGTGCAAAAACTAGCTCCCATAGCTGCGTACACGCAAGGAAAGATCAGTTCGACTTTTAAAATGAGTACTGCACTAAAACCAAACCTCGAACCGATTTACACATCCATTTCCGGTTTAGGAGATCTTTTCGCAAGTGGATTAACTATAAAAGGGTTCAAACCAGCAGATGAACTTGCAAACTCATTAAATATGAGTCAATTGACCAACCAAGTTTTAAATGACATCAAAGCAAAATTCCAATTTGCTGACGGAAGGTTAACTGTAAAACCTTTCCCATTGAAATTAGGCAAGGTTCCTGGTGTCTTATCCGGTTACACCACGTTTGATCAACAAATGAACTACACCTTAAACTTGTCGATTCCAAAAGAACTATTGCCAAAACAAGTTATCGCTAAGGCTGAAGAATCAATTGCGAAACTGAATGGAATAAGCCAAAAATTATCCATCAATACAATACCTGCAACTATTCCTGTCGATGTGTTGATTGGAGGCACCGTGTTGAATCCGAAAATCACCAACAATTTCAAGGAGTCACTTTTAAAATTGACAGGAAACTTGAAAGAAAATTTGGTAAACACCGTCAAAGAAACATTAAAGGACACCGCAAAAGCCATCATCAATCAAAAAGTTACAGAGCTTAAAGTAGACTTGACTGCAAAAAAACAAGCTATCCTAGCAGAAGCTCAAAAAAATGCAGACAAGTTAAAAAACGAAGCAAAAAAGGCAGCCACATTAATTCGAGAGGAAGCCCAAAAACAAGGAAACGAATTGATTGCGCAAGCTGGTGCAAATCCAATTAAAAAGAAAGCAGCTGAATTAGCCGCTGGAAAATTGAAAAAAGAAGCCGATGAAAAAGCCAGTAAATTGGAGCAAGATGCCAACCAAAAAGCAGACAAAATCATGGACGAGGCGCGCGATAAAGCAAATAAATTAAATTAATGAGGATCTCATAAACGAAAAGTAACGGAGTAAACATTCTGTTCATACTCCAGTTACTTTTCGTTAACTTTGGGTCATGAATTTCGACCGGGTACGTCAACTTCTGCATCCAACCTATTTATTGATGCGTCAATTTGGATTGATTTTGGCGCTCATGACGTTAACTCGACTCATTTTTTGGTGGTATAATCGTGCTGCCTTCCAACACGTCTCATTAGAAACCTTGCTGACCGGGGTAAGTTTAGATGTCGTAACCATTTCGTTGTTGTGTTCACCAATCATTTTATTTCACTTCATCCCTACCCCGCTGCGCCTTTGGAAAAGAAAACAACAAATCGTTAGGATTCTGCACATTACAATTACCCTAATTCTTGTCGCGCTGAATTTAATCGACTGCGAATATTACCGCTTTACCAGCAAACGCTCAACAGCTGATTTATTTACCATCATAAGCGCTGGAAACGACATTCCACAATTGATCACGTCGTTTCTTCACGATTTTTGGTTTTTAATTTTATTGTTTATCGGTTTTATTTGGTTAGCTATTCGCCTGACACATTCCAAAGTAGAAAAACAGCAACAACTGACCTGGATTCATCATGTGTTTCATGTTGCAGTCATAATCCCATGTTTTATCATTTTGGTCAGAGGTGGGCTTCAGTTAAAACCCATTGGGACCGTTGAACTCGCTCAATACACGCCAGCTGATCAATTGGCACTGGCACTCAACACTCCTTTTACTTTATTAAAATCCATTGGAAAGCAACCTCTGCAGCCTGTTCAATTGCTAACAGAACGTGAATGCAACCGTTTTTTTAACCCCATACAGCAGAGCCATCCACAACACATCCTTCCCAACAAAACGAATGTTGTAGTCATTTTACTGGAAAGTTTTGGTAACGAACACGTTGGATTTTTCAATAACAGTAAAAGCTACACCCCATTTTTTGATTCTATTTTAGCTCAATCCCTAACCTTTGAATATGGAATGAGTAATGGCAAGAAATCAATTGAAGCCATTCCAGCAGTGATAGCATCCATTCCAAGTTTAATGGACAACCCTTATATTTCTTCACCCTACAGTACGAATAAGATAAAAAGTCTTGCACACATCTTAGGGAACCACGGATACAGCACAGCTTTTTTCCACGGAGCAACCAACGGGTCTATGCGTTTCGATGCCTTCGCTGCACAAGCAGGATTCAAGCATTATTTCGGACGTTATGAATACAACAACGACCAACATTTCGATAAGACATGGGGCATACTGGATGAATATTTCAATCCGTGGACAGCTCGTAAAATATCTACATTAAAAGCACCTTTTTTTGCAACGCTGTTCACGCTTTCATCGCACCACCCTTACTACATCCCGCCACACATGCGTAAAAAAATCAGGTATGGTAAAGATCCTATTTGCGGTTCCATCAATTATGGGGACTTTGCGTTAAAAGCTTTTTTCGAGGAAGCAAAAAAACAACCGTGGTACAATAACACCGTCTTTGTTCTTGCCGCTGATCATACCTCATCAACGTCCAACCCGATTTACAACGAAAGGCGTTTTATGTATGGCATCCCAATCGCATTTTACGATCCAAATCAGCGACTTAAACCAGAACGAACCAAGCGTATTTTTCAGCACATTGATATCATGCCGACCTTACTTGATCTCCTAAATATCGATGAAACATTTTATGCCTTTGGTCACTCTTATTTTTCAAAAGCAGAACCCTATGCCTTGAATTATCTGGAAGGAACATATTATTTCTTTAATAAGTCACATTTAATTTTGTTCTCAAATAAAAAGGCACGAAATTTGCACGATTTTACTGTTAAACAAATGGAAAATCCAGATTCAAGTCAGTTCTACAAAAATGAATTGCGTGTGGCTGATTTTCGAATAAAAGCAGTTATTCAGCGTTACACCATGGATATATTGCACAATAAAACAGTAGCAAAATGAAACAAAGGATACGATTTATTATAAATCCGATTTCCGGGGTTGGAAAAAAGGGAGTTATTCCGGGGTTGATTGAGCAACACTTGGACCACACCCTTTTTGACTACGATATTGTTTATACGGAATACCGAAAACACGCCAAAAAAATCGCTTACGAATCTTCATTAGAAGGGGTAGATATTGTATGTGCGGTTGGTGGTGACGGCTCTGTTCATGAGGTTGGAACCGCATTAATCGGCACCAAAACGAAATTGGCAATTTTACCTTGCGGTTCTGGAAATGGATTAGCAAGACACTTGGGCATTCCTATGCATTTGTCCAAAGCAATTGAATGCATCAACAAAGACGCAAGTATTCGAATGGACACTGTAGTGGTTAATGACAAACCTTTTCTCGGAATTGGAGGTTATGGATTTGACGCTGTCATCGCAAAGAAATTCGACAAATCGGTAAAACGCGGATTTTGGAGTTATGTCAAATTGGTATTCAAGGAATTTTTTAAATATAATCCGATAAACGTAACGGTTGATTTGAACGGCCAAATCAAAAAAATGCCTGTTGTATTGTGTACGGTAGCAAACTCTTCCGAATTTGGGAACGGATTTGTTGTGTCCCCTAATTCAGATGTTACGGATGGTAAAATTGAATTATACCTGCTAAAGCCCTTTAAAATTTGGTCAGCCCCAGGAATAGCCTATCGCTTTTTCAAACGCACTTCTCACAAATCTAAATTTGCTGAGGTGATTCCTTTTCAAAAGGCACGTTTACAACTTTCACAACGCATAGCTCACTATGATGGTGAGCCCTTTGAAGTCCGTGAAGAATTGAATATTCAAGTTGTTCCTCAAAGTTTAAGTATATTAATCGGTAATAAATAACATGACTTTCGAACCCATAGCCATTGAGTCTTTAATCAAAACGCTCGACACCTTATCGCCTGATGCAAAACCACTTTGGGGAAGCATGTCAGCGCAACGCATGGTTGAACATTTAGCTGACAGTTTGAAGGTAGCGAATGGAAAGGTTTCATTACCGCTTGAAATACCAGAAGAAAATATACCTAAAATGCAATCTTTTTTGGCATCAGAAAAACCACTTCCAAAATTGATATATGTTTCATTTGCTTTGCCAGATACACCTTTAAGGCATGAAGAAATTGAATTGGCTATAGACGAGGTTTTATTAGAATGGATTGACTTTGAAGATCATTTTAGTGCAGAAAACCACACTGTAATCCATCCATACTACGGAGCTTTAAACTACGATCAATGGTGCAGGCTACATGCAAAACACGTGACTCATCACCTCGAACAATTCGGTTTAACCCTTCTTTAAACATGTTGTTTTACAGTATTTTGGTAGGTTTATTAGCAAGTGCCATTAACTACCGTTTATTGTACAACAATGGTTTTACCTCAATCACATACTTTATTCTCGGTTTCTTAGGGTTTACCAGTATCACGTTTATGATCAGTAAACTTTTCATATGAATTACCAAGCTATAAAACTGGCGATATTACGCACAGGTGATACCCTTCGGTCAGGAAAATACAATGCCTACCTGTTACCCGGTTTTATCCTAACTGTTATATTGAGTCCACTGTTTTTATTTGGTAGTTTGTTCAACAACTTTACCTTACTTTTCGAAAACGTTCCTGTATTGGGTTGGATCTTCCTTGTTATTAACGGGATACTAAGTTCACTAGCTCAGGCAACGCATTCGTTTTTAATCCTAACCATTCTTTCACCAGTTTATAGCTATTTATCTGAACGGCTTGAATCCGACTCAACCAATAATCAGTATCGATTTAATGTACGTGATCTCTTCAAAAATATGCTCAGGACACTTCGAATCTTGGTGTTTATGATCCTAACAGAAGTGCTGCTTTCAGGTGTTGTGCTCTTCCTATTTAACTCCATCGGAATGGGCTTTTTAGGAATAATTGCACTATGTTTAATTCAATCTTTTTTCTTCGGATGGGCCTTTTTTGATTATTCCCTCGAACGCAATGCTTATAACTTTAAAAAAACACAATCCTTTGTTTCGTCCCATTGGGTTTCTTGTATCCTTGTTGGACTGATTTTTCAAGTCATTTCAAAAATTCCATACCTTGGTCTCGCTTTAGGAGCAGTTCTAGCTACAATCCTAGCAACATACTTGTATATTGAATTGACACATACACCCCACAAGACGCATGAATAAACTTACTGAACTTTTCAGTAAACCCTCACAAGATGTTTGGGTTGATTTGCTTAGGAAAGAATTGAAAGCTGTTCCATTAGAACAGTTAGACAATGTTCAAGAACTTGAAGGATTGGCAGTAAAGGCCTATCAATATAACAGAACCGTTTTAGATTCAAATCCGGGTGTATTTCCATTTACACGTGGATTCAAATCCAATTCAAACACCTGGTTAAATCGTTTTGACATAACTGTTCACGATGAAAAATCAGCAAATATTCGCGCGTTAGAGGTTTTGATGCAAGGCATCGATTGTTTACATTTCATCCTCAAAAGCGATAAACCCAATCTTGCTGTTCTTTTGGAAGGAATTGACCTTCCTTACATTCGTGTTGAATTTCAAGTTGAGACTAAAAATCAATTCGATCAAATCGAAGCCCACTTCCAAAATGGCATTCCCAGCACGGTTGCGGTTATGCTGCAATCAGGTCATTCGTCATACACGGAGCTTAGTAAACTCATTGCCCCTCATGTTGAGGTAGAAATAAATGCGTATGCTCTTCAAGCTGCTGGGGCAAACATACAAGACCAATTGGCTTATGCCTTAAGCGATGGACACGAGGTATTTTTAGCATTGGTTGCTCAGGGTATTCCAGCAGATACCGCATACCAACAAATCCATTTTTCATTCGGTATTGGTGCAAACTATTTGAATGAAATCTCAAAAATTCGAGCATTCAGATCATGTTGGAGCCAATTGATTACTGCCTATTTACCTTCGATCAATCTCGAAACAAAGATCACAGCTCAAATCGGACACTTAAACAAATCATTAGCTGATCCACATACGAATTTATTGCGTCAAACAACAGAAGCACTTTCCGCGGTATCAGGAGGCGTCGATATATTGGTCATTCACCCATACGATTCGCTTTCGGAAAATGGTTCAAGTAAATTGGCTGAACGTATGGCCAGAAATATACCATTAATCCTCCAAGAAGAAAGTTATTTAAATGCAGTTGTCGATCCACTTGGCGGAAGCTATGTTATTGACGATCTAACTCATCAAATTCAAGCATCAGCTTGGAAACGATTCCTTGAATTGGACTCACTTGGAGGAATTAGAACAAAACATGCACTCGAAAATCTTCAACAAACAGTTCAAGAAACAGCTGCTAAACGCCTACAAGCAGTTGAAACGAAAACCGCTACCTATATTGGAATCAATACATATATGAATCCAACACCACAAGCAGTTAAACGTGTTCAAGAAGAAAGCCTTCTTGGTTTTAAGAAAATATATTTAGAAGATTATTCAGCTCAATAATTGTGCAATGGAACGTATACAATTTGCAAAACATCAGTTAAATCAATCGAATGAAAACGGGAATATTGAACCTGTTTCAACGAAAGAAACTGCTGAAAACATAACACTTAAATCATTTTACCCAACTGCTTCAACACAGGATTACGATCATGTTGGATACATTGCTGGGAAAGCCCCCTTTCTGCGTGGACCCTATGCGTCTATGTATGCGATCAGGCCTTGGACCATCAGACAATATGCTGGTTTTTCAACTGCTGAAGAGTCGAATGCTTTTTATAGAAGAAATTTAGCTGCCGGACAAAAAGGATTGTCAGTAGCTTTTGACTTAGCAACTCACCGCGGCTATGATTCAGATCATGAGCGCGTAGTAGGTGACGTTGGTAAAGCTGGCGTTGCCATTGACTCGATCTTGGACATGAAAATTTTGTTTGATCAAATCCCCTTAGATCAAATGTCTGTATCCATGACCATGAATGGTGCGGTTTTACCGATCATGGCATTTTATATTGTCGCAGCGGAGGAACAAGGTGTTGCTCAACATCAATTGGCTGGAACCATTCAAAATGACATTTTGAAAGAGTTTATGGTGAGAAATACATACATCTATCCACCACTTCCATCGATGCGGATAATTTCAGATATTTTTGCTTACACTTCCAAGCATATGCCGAAATTTAATTCGATTTCTATTTCAGGATATCATATGCAAGAAGCCGGAGCCACAGCTGCAATTGAATTAGCTTATACCCTGGCAGATGGATTAGAATATGTGCGGGCTGGTATTCAGGCAGGAATGGAATTGGATGAATTTGCACCACGATTAAGTTTTTTCTGGGCCATTGGTATGAATCACCACATGGAAATAGCTAAAATGCGCGCTGGAAGATTGTTGTGGGCAAGACTATTACAGCAATTCAATCCAAAAAATGAAAAATCACTTGCTTTACGCACCCATTGTCAAACTTCGGGATGGAGTTTAACGGAACAAGATCCATTTAATAACGTGGCTAGAACCTGCATTGAAGCACTTGGAGCGGCATTAGGCGGTACGCAATCCTTACATACCAATGCCTTAGACGAAGCCATTGCCCTACCAACAGATTTTTCGGCCAGAATAGCAAGAAATACTCAAATTTACCTTCAAGAAGAAACCGGGATAACAGATTATATTGATCCAACCGGGGGAAGCAGTTATATTGAAAGCTTGACGCATGAATTAGCTGAAGAAGCTTGGAAATTGATTGAAGAAGTGGAAGAACTTGGTGGAATGGCCAAAGCTATTGAAACCGGGTTACCGAAAATGCGTATCGAAGAGGCTGCAGCAAGAAAACAAGCACGTATTGACTCAGGAAAGGACATCATCATTGGCGTTAATCGCTATGAAATTTCCCAAGAAGAACAGGAGCAACTGGATATTTTAGAAGTGGATAACACCAAAGTAAGGGAGGCACAACTAGAACGACTTGCAGAACTTAGATCCAATCGAAATGAAGACGAAGTTCAAGCGCTATTAGCTGAATTGGCCGAAGCAGCTAAAAACGGAACCGGAAATTTATTGGAAATTGCTATTCGTTGCGCACGTGAACGTGCATCGCTGGGTGAAATTTCCTTGGCCATGGAAAACGCATTTGGTCGATACCAAGCAAAAATAAAATCAATAAGTGGTGTATATTTGAAAGAGGCGATGGAAGATGAAGATTTCAAACTTGCAAGACAATTAAGTGATCAATTTAGTGGTTTAGAAGGACGACGTCCGAGAATCATGATTGCTAAAATGGGTCAAGATGGACACGATCGTGGAGCAAAAGTTATAGCCACTTCTTTTGCTGACATCGGTTTTGATGTTGACATCGGTCCACTTTTCCAAACACCTGAAGAAGCCGCGAAACAAGCTGTTGAAAACGATGTACATATCTTAGGAGTTTCTTCATTAGCTGGCGGACATAAAACGCTTATACCGCAAGTTATCGAGGCCTTGAAACAATATGACAGAGAGGACATCATGGTAATAGCTGGTGGTGTCATTCCACAACAAGATTATGATTTTCTGTACCAAGCTGGTGTCTTTGGCGTATTTGGCCCTGGAACAAAAATTGCTAAAGCGGCTCAAGACATCTTAGGATTACTCATCAGGAGCCATGAATAATACTGACTGCATGAAACATTTTGATAATTTTACGTTTAAGCCTTTAATGCATATACACTCAACCATGAAACACCTTTTGTTCGTTTTGGTCTGTTTTTTTCTGAACAACCAGTCATTTGCTCAAGCTCCAAGCTACGATGATTTAAAAATATTATTTGCTGATGGTAAGTATGAAAAATTAGTAGATAAAGCCAGTGGATATACTACGAAAGAAAAAACAAAAAAGGACCCTATTCCTTTCATGTGGTTGGCTCGAGGACTTTACAAAATATCCGTTTCTGGTACAAATGACGATGCATATAAAAATGCCTATAAGGATGCCATAGGAGCTATGGCAACCGCATTCAAGTTAGACAAAGACGGAACGAAGTTAACACCCTATCAAGACTTTGTTGGTCAGTTTCAGAAGTCGATGGTTGAATTGATTTCCAATGAAGTTACACTGGGTGATTTAAACAAAGCGGCAAGTTGGGTTTCGAAATACTACAAAATAACTAGAAATCCACTTGGAGCGAAATTTTTGGATGCAGCTGCGAAATTTAAAAAAGGTGAACGAGGAACAGCAAATCACATGTGGAAAGAGGCTGAAAAACACTTGATCGATGTGGACACCATTGAAACGTGGAGTGATGGAGATAAAAACCTCTTGAAAATTGGTGTGATGCAAAGCGCAGAATGTTTAATCGCAGCAAAACAAGTAGAAAAAGCAAAAACCTTAATGGACAGCATTGCCAAATGGTTCGAAAATGAGGAAGACTACAAAACGAAATACAGTGAGTTGTTCCTCTAAGGAAATAAACATTTGATTTTGAATAACCTTTTTATTCACCATGCTTTGCGGACTTTCTTTTGGTTTAATTTCACTTCATGATTAACCCTACTTGGATTAAAACAAAACTGAAAAACAAATTTGTTTTAACATCGCTGATCTTTTTTGTGTATGTTTTATTTCTAGATGATGTAGATATTTTCATGATTTACAGTCAAAACAAGAAATTATCCCAGTTAAATGCATCCAAGGTAGAGGTGAATGAAAAACTTCAAACCGTTCGAACTACGCTAAAACAGCTTAAATATCCTTCAGAATTGGAATCTTTCGCAAGAGAAGAAAAATTGTTTAAGAAAGATGATGAGGACATATTCGTAATCACTTACGAATAAACTACAATCCAGAGGCTCGTTGCCTAAAATACAATTGTCGGGAATAATCTACCAAACGCGTGTCGGGAAAATAGTAATGAGCAATTTGTCTGTAATTGTAACCCAATTTTGCCATTTTCATCGCTCCCTCTTGACATAAGCCTACCCCATGTCCATAGCCCCTACCTTTTATCAATACATCTGTGCCATCTGGGTAACAACTAAAATAGGTGGATTTTAAATCGAACTGTTCACGCAAGCGATATAGCGGAATACCAAATACCGGGGAGATATAAAAGGCCATGCGCTGCGGTTGATCAAAAGTATACATGATTGATGCAAACGTAGAATCATATTCAGGATAATTAAATGTATCGACTAAAAATGATCTCCATTTTGCTTTAGGAACACGTTTTTCCCATTTGGCTTGTTTGGTATAAATACAAAAGGTATCTACAAAAGTATTCAAGTAATGCAGGTCGTCATTCCAAATATGTTCTGGCTCACATGTTTGCCCACCGCAGTTTGCATGAAAAAAGGTGCTAATCAGATTTCCATACAAATCTTCCATGACCTCATCGTGTGTTGCATGCACTGCTGTATCAATACTTGGATTGAAACGCAACATGTTATGATAAGCTTGGCAATGGACACGATCACACAAATCGAAACCATCAGATTTATGCCTACCGCGATGCTTTAATGCAAAAGTTCTACTCATGAGGGCTTGAACTTTGTAATATTCAATTGGTTTCCCACTACCACCTTCAGATTCCACAACACCTGAGAGGTAGTTATCCATATCAATTACGTTTACAAGTGTAAGTGCTCCAGATTTCACAAATACCTCAAAATCCTCTTCATATTTTCGTTGTTTAACTACCGGGGTTTTCGGTGTAATGGATAGGCTGGTTTCTACGGTATCCTGAATAAAAAACACCTTATTGAATGCTCCCAAATCTGTAATCCCCTTTTTTACGCGAACCTTACCTTTCTCAATGGTAAGATCAAAAAAGTCATTCTGCGCCATCACACCTAAAAAAGTGGTGTCTGCGTACACTGAGTACGAACCATCATTGTATGCGAAAAGAACGCGCTTTATCGAATAATCTCGGAATATCCCAATATTCATGCGTTGTGCAAATATGTTGCAGCACATCAACATCGAGACGATACCTATTAAAATACGATTTATCACCATACAAAAATAAAGTGGTCACGCCTGTGCTTTAGACCACTGTTCAATAGTTTTCAACAAAGATTGTGCAATTTTATCAGAAACCGCTTCCTGACCTAATCTGCCAATGAGATCTTCGTAAGCCCGTAACATGTTGTCCCGTTCTGAACCTCCACGTTGAATAGTTAAGCAAGTCTGCCGAATTTTC
>Ga0172373_10001745_pt1 | contig 34683 bp, 25 predicted proteins | sample Lak10m_2_FD_114546 | JGI IMG/M metagenome (GOLD analysis project Ga0172373, IMG submission 114546) | Freshwater microbial communities from Kabuno Bay, South-Kivu, Congo - kab_092012_10m | ecosystem: Environmental > Aquatic > Freshwater > Lake | place: Democratic Republic of the Congo...
GCCGCCGCCGATGGGTCTTGGCGGTCCGCCGTCACCGCCGCCCATGGGGCTCGCGTCGTCGCCACCGCCGCCGCCACCGATGGGACTGCCGCCGCCACCGCCGGCGGGACCGGTCGGGGCCGAGTCGGGGCTCCCGCTGCCTGACGCCGCCGCGCCGACGTCGCCCGCGGGGGTGCCGTCGTCGACGCCGCCGCTGCGCCGTCGGCCGCGCTGGCAGGTCCAGCTCGAGGCCTTCGGCGAGACCTGGCTGCCCCCGCGGGCCCGCGTCGTCGGCGCCGCCGCGGCCGTGCTGGGCTTCGTCGGCGGCTTCGGTGTCGTCGTCGCGGCCTCGGCCGTGCTGGCACGCGAGCCCGGTGATGCCCGCACCCTCGTCGTGCGCTCGACGCCCGCCGGCGCCAGCGTGACCATCGACGACGAGCGCGAGCCCGGCGCCACGCCCCTCATCGTCGACCGCCGCCTCGAAAACGGTCCCCACACGCTGAAGCTGGGCCTCGCCGCCGGTCCGCCGGCGGTCCGCAAGCTGGAGCTGACGTCGTCGGACCGGCAGATCGCCGTGCGCGAGAACCTGCAGTCCAGTGGCAGCGTGCGCGTCGAGACGTGGCCGCCGGGGGCGCCGATCCAGCTCGACCAGCGGCACGTCGGCCCCGCGCCCGTCACCATCGCCGACGTCTCGCTCGACAAGCCCCACGCCGTCGTCGTCGACGCGAAGGGCTACAAGCGCGCAACGGCGTCGATCCCCGTCGAGCGGGCCGGCGTCCATGTCGTGCGGCTGCGCCTCGAGCCCATCGGCACGCCGCCGCGCCTCGTCGTGCAGACGAGCGTCCCCGCCGAGCTCGAGATCGATGGCCAGGCCCACGGCCTCACCGGTGCTGCCGAGCTGCCGGCCATCGCCGGCCCCCACGTCGTCGTCGTGCGGGTGCCGTCGCTGGGCATCGAGCGCCGGAGCACCGTCGACGTGCCGCCGCAGGGCGTGCTCAAGCTCTTCGTGCCGCTGGACTGACGCGTGCGTCGCCGGGGCGGGCCCGGCGCCAGTCGATCACGCGCCGGTCACTCGTTGCCGAAGTCGTAGTCGAGGACCTTGCCGCAGCCCTTGGCCTGGATGGCGATGCAGCCGCCGTGGACGTCGCGCTTCGTGCAGGTCACGGCGAGCTCCTCGGCCGGACACTCCAGCTGCTCGGCGGCGGTCTTGCGCGTCTCGCGGACCACGTCCTCCTCGATGGCCGCCGACGTCGTCTGCGGCGTCGGCGTCGGCTCGATCGGCGTGCTGGCCACCGGCTTTGGCGGCGCCGAGGCGCAGGCGCCGACGATGACGAGCGTGGCGACGACGGCGGCGATGCGGTGGACACGGGACATGATCAACCTCGCACGAGCGTGAGGGCGGCGGCGATGGAGACAACGATGATGGCAACGATCCCGGCCAGCACCTGCTCACGCTCGACGAGGACCTTCGTCAGCAGGCGCTGCGCCAGCTCCTTTGCCGGCGGCGACGACGACATCTCGGCGAAGCGACGCACGGCGCTGTTGTTGCCCGCGGCGAAGGCGGCCTCGACGAGCGCCACCTCGCGGTCGACGGGAGCGGCGGCGGGCGTGGCCTCGGGGGCGTCGGGTTTCTTCTTCTGGGACATCGGGACCTCGCGGAGCAGAAGGTTCAGGGCGCGCCGGGCACGCGCAGGACGCCACCCACAACGGTACCCACAGGGCGGGCCCGCAGCCAGGCGGCCGGGTCGCCGGCGTCGGTGGCGGCGGCGGCGTCGATATCGAACACACTGACGTCGAAATACATGCCCGGGGTGAGGGCGCCGGCGTGGCGCTCGAGGTTCACGGCCCAGGCGGCGTGGCGAGAGAAGGCGCGCAGCGTCTGCGCCTGGCTCAGGCGCTGGTCGGGTGTGAAGCCCCCCGCAGGCGCGCCGGTGGGGTCCTGTCGGGTGAGGGCGGCGAAGATGCCGAGGGCCGGCCGGACGTCCTCGACGGGTGCGTCGGAGCCGAAGGCGAGCGCTGCCCCCGTGTCGAGCACGCGCTTCCACGCGTAGGCGCCGGCGAGGCGCTCTGGGCCGACGCGGGCCTCGGCCCAGCGCATGTCGCTCGTCGCGTGGGTCGGCTGCATCGACGCCGTGATGCGCGGTCCGTACAGGCGCGGGATGTCCTCGAGGGCGAGGATCTGGGCGTGCTCGAGGCGGTCGCGGATGTCGTCGCGGTGGTGCGCCTCGAGGACGTCGATGACGACGCGGTTGGCGGCGTCGCCGATGGCGTGGACGGCGACCTGGAAGCCCTTCGCGTGGGCCTGCTGCACGCGCTTCTCGAGCGTCGCCTTGTCGAGCAGGACAAGGCCCCGATGGCCGGGCTCGTCGCTGTAGTCGGCGAGCAGCGCGGCGCCGCGCGAGCCGAGGGCGCCGTCGGCGAAGAGCTTCACACCGAGGAGTGCGAGCGTGTCGGTCGCCGGCACCGTTCCAAGCACGTCGAAGGCCGCGTCGTCGCTCCCGTCGAGGTAGACGTAGGTCCGCACGGGCAGGGGGCCGCGGGCGGCGAGCCCCTGCAGCACGCGGAACGACGCCACGCTCATCCCCATGTCGTGCACGGCGACGAGGCCGGCGTCGGCGCAGGCGGCGAGCCCCGCCGTCAGCCAGCGGGCGCGGTCGGCGTCGGTCGCGGCGGGCAGGTGCGGCGCGACGAGGTCCATGGCGTTGTCGACGAGGACGCCGGTCGGCTCGCCGCGATCATCGCGCAGGATGCGTCCTCCCGGCGGATCGGCGGTGGTCTTCGTGATGCCGGCCTTGTCGAGCAGCGCCTTGTTGGCGAGGGCGGCGTGGCCGTCGACGCGGCGGAGCCACACCGGCTTCGTCGTTGCCCCCTCGAGGTCGCGCCACGTCGGAAAGGCCTGCCGCGGGTAGCGGGACTGGTCCCAGCCCCGGCCGCGGACGACGGCGACGTCGGGATGGGCCCGGGCGAAGGCGGCCACCGCGGCCTTGAGCTCGGCGGGGCTGCGCGTCGGGCCGGCGTCGAGGTTCTCGCGGGCCATGCCGAGGCCCTCGACATGGAGGTGGGCGTCGTGGAGGCCGGCGACGGCGAGGGCGCCGGGCAGGGTCACGGTCGGGTAGGGGCTCGGCTCGGGCAGGGCACGCAGCAGCGCCCGGACCCGGCCGTGCTCATCAGCGACGACGACGCGGGCCTCCGGCATGAAGTCCTCGCCCGTGAGGAAACGTGGGCCGATGTAGGCGGTGAGGCGCGTCCCGACGGGGATGTGGGGGTGCGGCTCCGGGCGGGTGCGGGCGTCGATGACCGCCGTCGGCCGTTCCCGCAGGGCGGCGAGGTCGTCGGCTCCGTCGGCCGGGGCCTCGGCGGCGCTGTCGGCGTCGGTGGCCGGGACGGGGACGGGCGGTGCAGGGCTCTGGGGCGCCCCGGCGCACGACGAGAGCGACCACACGAGGCCGACAAGGGCGATGGCCGGAACGCGTGACATACCCGGGCGGTAGCACGTCGCCACCGCCGGGCAACCCGCTGACGGAGAGATTGACCCCCCGGCGTCCGGGCCGCTACGTTCTGGCAGATCCCCGACGCGATTGCTGCGTTGGGGATGGTGTCTGCCCCGGCCGCTTCGGGTGCGTGACGCGGCGTCCGCGCCGTCGTCGTGCGCCCGGGCGGTCGCCCGGGCCGGCGATTGGGTCGAGGCGGAAGCCACCGGAGCGCGCGCATGAAGTTCGAGTGCGATAGCTGCCACGCGCAGTACATGATTGCCGACGAGAAGGTCGGCAAGCGCGGCGTCAAGGTCAAGTGCAAGCGCTGCAGCCACGTCATCGTCGTGCGTCCCGAGGGGAGCAAGGACGCTGGCGAGGAGAAGGCCGCCGAGACCCGCGACGCGAAGGCCCCCGCCGACGTCGCCGCCCGCGTCGAGACCGCCGAGCGCTCGAAGGTGTCGCCGACCGACGTCCCGCCCACCGATGACCTCCCGCCGCCGCCGCCCGAGCCCGAGGTCACCGGTCCCGGTCGTCCATCGCCGTCGCCGGTCGCCGCGCAGGACGACACCCAGCTTGGCGCCGGCGACCAGACCGACCTCGCCGCCGACGAGCCCCGCACGCCAGCGCCCGTCGCCACCGACCGGACCCAGGTCTCGCCGCCGCCGGCGGCCCGCGAGCCCGACGTCGAGGCGCCGAAGGCCGCAGCCCTGCCGACGCCGCCGCCGGCGCCCGCCCCGGCCCCGGCCATCAAGGGCGAGAGCGCCATTGGCGACGCCCTCGACGACCAGCTCGCCGGCGCCTTCAACTCGATGTTCGACGAGGGCCGTCCAGGCCTCGCCGACCTGTCGAGCCTGTCGTCGTCGCCGACGCCCGAGGAGCAGCGCGGTCCGACGCAGATCCTCGACCTCGACGCGATGAACGCGCTCCGTCGGGCGACCGCCGGCGCCGACCGCGTCGAGCGTGACGCCCTCGACTCGCTCCGTCGCGACCTCGGTCCGCCGGCCGACGAGACGAGCGGTCTGTGGGGCAACGGCGGCGCCGGCAAGTCGGCGCCGCTCGGCTCCAACGGCAAGCCCGTCGACGACGGCCTCGACCTCCCCGAGTGGCACGTCGCCATCGATGACGAGGACGTCGGCCCCATCACCCTCGAGGCGATGTCCGAGCACATCGCGTCCGGCGCCGTCGACCGTCAGTCGCTCGTCTGGAAGACGGGCATGAGCGACTGGCTGCCCGCTGGCGAGGTGCCGAAGGTCAAGGACCTCTTCGTCAAGGCGCCGCTGCCGAAGATCGCGCCGCCGCCCGTCGACGCCACGGCGCCGCGTGGGCGCAACACGCGTCCGAGCAGCTTCGACGTCGGCAGCCCCATCAACGACCTGCCGCCGTCGGGAGGCTCGCCGTTCGACAACGTCCCCGGGATGGGCGAGGAGAGCGACCCGCACTGGCAGCCGCATGGCCTCACCGACGTCTATCAGGCTGCGAACCTCGCCGAGGCTGCGAGCACCGGTGGCCTCGGCGGCGGTCTCGTTGGCAGCGCTGGCATGGCGGCGCGCAGCGGCGGGCCGTCGACGCCGCCGTCATCGTCGTCGTCGTCGTCGGAACCCGAGTGGCGACCGTCGGCATCGTCGGCGCTGTCTGCTCTCGTCAATGACGAGATCGACCGGATTTCCAGGGGCCCCGGCCTGCCGCCCGCCGACGACCTCGCACCGCGGCCCGCCGACGACGCCGCCCTCGGTGGCAGCCTGCCGTTCTCGTCGCTCGCGGGCATGAGCCTCGACGCTGGCGCCGAGGTCTCCGACCCGAACCAGCCGATGGGGCAGGCCCAGGGCCGCACGTCCCAGACGCCGAAGTTCTCGTCGGAGCCGTCGTTCCCGCAGCCCACGTTCGGCGGCCCGCAGGCGTTCGCGCCCCCGCCGGCACCGCCGGCTCCGCAGCGCTCGCCGATGTTCTTCGTCGGCATCGCCGGCGTTGCCGTCGTCTTCGTAATGCTGTCGCTGCTCACCTACAAGGTCGTCTTCGACAAGCCCGCGCAGCAGGTCGTTGTCGTCGGTCCCAACGGGTTGCCACTCCAGCCCGGCATGGCCGTCATCGACCCGGCGACGGGCCAGCTCGCGATGGCCGGTCAGCCCGGTGTTCCCCCGACCGCTGCGCCGGTGGCCACCCCCGGTCAGCCCGTGCCCGCTCCCGGTGCCGCCCCGGTCGCCGCGCCCGTGGCGACGCCCGGTCAGCCCGTGCCGGCCCCCGGCGCCGCGCCGGTGGCGACGCCCGGTCAGCCCGTGCCGCCGCCTGGCGCTGCGCCCCCCGTCGAGGCAGCGCCTCCGCCGCCGCCGCCGGCCCCCGAGCCGGCGCCAGCGCCGGCGCCCGTGCAGATCGCCAACGCCGGAGGGGGCAAGAAGCCGAAGCCCGCGCCGGCCCCTGCGCCGTCGCCGCCGCCGCCGCCTCCTCCTCCGGCGCCGGTCCAGGGCGGTGGCAAGAAGTGCGACCCCATCCTCGATCTCGACTGCAAGCCGAGCGGCGGCGGCGCTGCCAGCGAGCCGAAGGAGGCTGCAAAGGCGACGCTCGAGAAGTCCGACATTCTCGGCGTCGTGAAGGGCGCGCTGCCGAAGGTGAAGGCGTGCGGCCAGAAGCACGGCGCCACCGGTACCATCAAGATGAGCTGGACCATCGCCAAGAACGGCAAGCCGCAGAACGTCTCTGTTGCCGACACCAAGTACGGCGGCACGCCCGTCGGCGCCTGCGTCACCCAGGTCGTGCAGGGCCTGAAGTTCCCGGCCTACTCGGGGGCTGCGCCGCCGCCCGTGTCCATCCCGCTGCCGCTCTGAGTCCTTCGGGGTGCACACGCTCAGCCTCGCCGAGCTCGAACAGGTCCGCCTCGTCCTGCGGGGCGGCTCCGTCGTCGACTGGTATCGGCTGCGCTTCGACGGCCAGGATGACGTCCGCGCCTTCCTGCGCATCTCCGAGGGCGACGCCGACGATCCGCGCGACATCGCCCGCCTCGAGCGCCTCCGTCGCGAGGCGGCGACGTACCTCACCGACGAGCACGGCTACAAGCTGCCGCCGGAGCTCCTGAGTTGCGATCCCCTCGACCTCTTCCTCTTTGCCTCGGAGAAGAAGGGCCGACGTCGCGACCGCTTCTTCGCCTGCCTGCTGCTCAAGGTGATGCACATCGTGCATCACATCGAGGCCCGTGAGCTCGCCCATCGCATCCCGCTGTCGGCGGCGGCGACGTCACAGATCCTCGTCGACAAGTTCGATGCGTTCGCGACGTCGCTGGTGCGCGATGGCTTCCCGCTCGCCCGCTACATCGGCGGGCAGAAGACGACGACGTCGCTGCTGACGAAGCTGCTCGTCAAGAAGGAGCACCACGCGGCGACGATCCACGATCGCGTGCGCTTCCGCTTCATCGTCGACCACCCCAAAGACATCGTCGACCTCATCTCACTGATGACGGCGCGGCTGTTCCCGTTCAACTACGTGGCGCCCGGCCAGACGGTGAACCACCTCATCAACTTCACGGCCTTCGTCGAGAGCCACGTGCCGTATCGCGCCGTCGCCAACGAGCTGCAGCTCGAGCTCGGCCAGGAGGAGCAGTCGCTGCGGCCCGTCAACGAGTTCTCGGGGCCGTCGTATGCGGTCGTGAACTTCGTCGTCGACGTGCCCCTTCGCGTGCCCGACGAGGTGCTGCTCAAGCTGCCGACCGATGACACCGACCTCGGCCGCGTCGTCTTCGCCCTCGCCGAGGTCCAGATCGTCGACGTGGACACCGACGAGAAGAACGAGCAGGGCGAGAACCGTCACGAGCGCTATCGGGCCCGGCAGCTCGCCATCGTCCGGGAGCGGCTCGAGCGCGGCAAGCGCGGCGTCCGCGACGAAGACCGCTGACCTCGTCGCGCCGCTTGCGCATCGCGTCGCAGATGCGACACCTTCTCCCCATGGACATCCGTGATGGCTTCCCCGGCACCGTCGGCCAGACCCCCCTCATCAAGATCGCGTCACTGTCGGCGGCGACCGGCTGCACGATCCTCGGCAAGGCCGAGCACCTGAACCCGGGTGGCTCGGTGAAGGACCGGGCGGCGAAGTGGATGATCGAGGACGCCGAGCGGCGCGGGCAGCTGCAGCCGGGACAGCGCTGCGTCGTCGTCGAGGGCACCGCCGGCAACACCGGCATCGGCCTCGCGTTCATGTGCCGCGCGCGCGGCTACCGCTGCATCATCGTGATGCCCAACAACCAGAGCGATGAGAAGGTGTCGACGTTGCGGGCCCTGGGCGCCGAGGTGGAACTCGTCGAGCCGGCGCCCTTTGCGAACCCCGGCAACTACTACCACGTGGCGAAGAAGCGGGCCGAGGAGATCGCGGCCGAGGGTGCGCCGACCTTCTGGGCCAACCAGTTCGAGAATACCGCCAACAGCGACGCCCACGTCGACAGCACCGGCCCCGAGATCTGGGCCCAGACAGACGGTCGGGTCGACGGCTTCGTCTCCGCGAGCGGCACCGGCGGCACCATCGGCGGCATCTCGAGCTACCTGAAGTCGAAGAACGACGCGATCGTCTGCGCCGTCGTCGACCCGCCGGGCAGCTCCCTCTACAACTGGGTGACCCACCAGAACCTGGACGCCACCGGCGGCTCGTTCACCGAGGGCATCGGCATCCGGCGCATCACGGCCAACTTCGCGCGCGCGAAGCTCGACCGCGCCTTCTTCGGCACCGACGAGGAGAGCATCGAGATGCTCTACTGGCTGCTTGCGCACGACGGCCTCTTCGTCGGCGGCAGCGCGGCCCTCAACTGCGTCGGCGCCGTGAAGCTCGCGCGGGCCCTCGGGCCGGGAAAGACCATCGTCACCATCCTGTGTGACGGCGCCGGCCGCTACCAGAGCAAGCTCTTCAACGGCGAGTGGCTCGAGGAGAAGGGCTTCAAGCCGGGCCGCGCGACCGACCTGTCCTTCGTGAAGGACGCCTGAATGAGCACCATCAAGGGACTCACCGCCCTCGTCGTCGGCAGCTATCACCAGGACGGCGGTGCCAACCACATCGGCGGCCTGCATCTGCCGTCGCGGGCCCGCGTCGCCGCCGCGCTCACGGAGCTCGAAGAGCTCATCTTCCCGGGCTTCGCCTGCGACGACACGCTCACCGAGGAGACCATCGAGATCGTCACCGGCGCGCGCATCGCCCGGGTGCTCGAGCGGCTCGCGCCGCAGGTGGCGCTCGACCTCGTGCACGAGCGTCGCGGCGTCGGGGCCCAGGTCGACAACGCCGTCCTCGGCACCGACGCGGTAGGCCCCGCCATCCTCGACGAGGCCCGCGCCTTCACCGTGGGACTCATCGAGCGCGTTCCGGAGCTGCGCGCGGCCCTCAACCTCGACGTCCAGGCGCTGCTGGAGGGTGACCCGGCGGTGCGCTCCCGCGAGGAGGTCATCCTCGCCTACCCGGGTCTGCGCGCGATCCTCGTGCATCGCATCGCCCACGTCTTCTGGAAGAACGGGCTGCGGCTGCTCGCCCGCATGATGAGCGAGACCATCCACGGCGCCACTGGCATCGACATCCACCCCGGCGCCACCATCGGCAAGAGCTTCTACATCGACCACGGCACCGGCGTCGTCATCGGCGAGACGAGCGTCATCGGCGACCACGTGAAGATCTACCAGGGCGTCTCGCTTGGCGCGCTCAGCGTGAGCAAGCGTCTGCAGGATCAACGTCGACACCCGAAGATCGAGGACCACGTCACGATCTACGCCGGCGCCACGATCCTCGGCGGCGACACCGTGGTCGGGCACCACTCCGTCGTCGGCGGCAACGTCTGGCTCGTGAAGAGCGTGCCGCCGTGGTCCGTCGTCGAGCACGACGCCGTCGTGAAGGTCGGCTCGCGCCATCGTCCCGAGGCCTTCGACCCCGGCATCTGATCGGTCACGCACCACAAAGGCCCGGTCTACCGATGGTCTCGCGCGTCTTTCTCATTCCCGGCTTCTTCGGCTTCGCCCACTTTGGCGACCTCAAGTACTTCCACCACGTCGAGGAGCTGCTCACGCACGAGCTCGCCGGGCTCGGCCGTCGCTTCCAGGTCATCCGCGTCGATACGCTCGCCGCCGGAACCCTCGCGCGCCGCACGTCCCGGCTGCGCGAGATCCTCGTCGAAGAGGCCGCCGGCGACACCGACCCCATCCATCTCGTGGGGCACTCCACCGGCGCCCTCGACGCCCGCCGCCTGCTCGACCCGGAGCGCGTGCGTGATGTGGACGACGCCGTCGTGGGCCGCATCCGCAGCGTCGTGAGCATCGCGGGCGCGCATCGCGGTACGCCGCTGGCGGCCGCGTTTCGTGGCGCCTTCGGCAAGGACCTGCTGCGGCTCCTCGGCGCGCTGACGGTGCAGACGCTGCGGCTCGGCCCGATCTCGGTGGGCACGGCGATGGCCGGGGCCGGCCTGATCGCGATGATCGATCGCGTCGTCGGCCAGAAGAAGGACGACCTCATCGACCAGATCGAAGAGCACATCCTGCAGGACTTCGACGACGACAAGCGCGCCACGCTCGAGGCATTCTTCTCCGAACTCGCCGTCGACCAGGGACTGCTCGACGAGCTCTCGCCGGAGTTCGCGCGGCACTTCGATGCCCAGACCCGGGATCGGCCGGGCGTTGCCTACGGCTGCGTCGTCACCGCTGCAGCGCGCCCGACCATGCACACGGCGCTGAGCCTTGGCCTGTCGCCGTTTGCGCAGGGGAGTCACGCCCTGTTCCATACACTGTGGCACTTCACATCGCGCTTTGTTGCTGAGGGCGGCATGCCCACCGGCGCCATCGACGCCCATCGTCGCCTGCTCGATCAGCTCGGCCGCATCCCGTCCGAGGTCGACAACGACGGCGTGGTGCCGACACTCTCGCAGTTCCACGGGCACCTGATTCGCGCCGTCACCGCCGACCACCACGACGTCATCGGCCATTTCGACGACGTCCGCCATGTGCCGCCCCATGTGGACTGGCTCATCTCGCGGTCCCGCTTCCGTCGACCCGAGTTCGATCAGCTCTGGCGCGACGTCGCCCGCTTCATCGTCGACGCCGACGGCGGCGACCCGATCGCCTGAGGCCGGCGGACCTCAGGGCCGGATGAGACGCAGGTCGATGGCGTCGACGGACAGCAGCGCGCCCGGCGTCTCCGGCAGGATCGCGATCCGCTGGGTGTCTCTGTTGCCGAACAACGGAATCGTCGTCCCGCGCCCGCCCGCGATTCCCCGGATGTCGCGCGGCTCGACGACGTGAGGCGTCGGCGAAAAGACCTCGACGGACAGCTCCCGGAAGTCGACGGCGTCGGCGAGGGAGACATCGACGACGATGGCCGCGCGCTCGGCGTCGCCGGGCAGGAAGTCCCAGGTGTCGGCGACGGGCGTCGGTTGCTGCTCCCCGCTGAAGGCCACGAGGCGGCCCAGGCGCTCGTCGAAGAAGCCCATCTGGCCGGCGCGCGGACCAGGTGCACCACTGTCGAACGGGTCGGCCGGATCGTGCTGGCGCCAGGTGGCGCCGTCGAAGGACCAGAGGTCGTCGAGCAGGGTGGTGCCGACCTGACCGCCGTGCAGCCAGATCCGCCTGCCGCCGAAGGCCAGCAGCGGGAACTGCCGCGGCGGCGGCGTGTCGCTGCCGGGCTCGATCTCCACCCACTTGTCACCGTCGAAGCGCCACAGGGCGCCGGCGGTCCACAGCGTCGGGCCTTCTGGTGTGGCCACCATGACGGCGCCGGCCGAGCTCGTCGGCCCCGGGAGGATGTCGCAGGAGAACGAGAGCGGCTCGCGCTTGAGGTCGTTGACGGTGCAGGTCTCGAGGGAGTTGCCCGCCGCGGTGACGCCGCCGAAGACGACGACGCCGTCGCGGGTCATCGCGACCGCCGGGTTCGTGCGCGGCGTGAAGCGCTCGACGGCCACCTCCACGCCGAGGTCGAGGCCACGTTCCCACCGGATCGCGGTCGGGCGTCGGCCACGGTCATCCTCGCCGCCGATCACGAGGCAGCGGGAGGCGTCGACGCAGGCGAGGCCGGCGCGGGCGACGGGCGGCACGGTCCCCACGCGCTTCCACGCCTCGCGAAACTCCCACACCTCATTGGACGGTCCGCTGCCGGTCGCTCCGCCCACGACGAGCAGGAGTTCCTCGATGCCCGCGGTGGCGGCGTGGCTGCGCGCGGTCGGCAGGTCGCCCAGCCCGACGACGTCCCAGGCTTCAAAGAGCATGCGGGTCGTGTCGGTGAAGGTGGCGCCGTCCGCGCCGCCGAAGATGACGGGCTTGCCGTTGAAGGCACCGCAGGCCCCATCCACGAGGGGCGCGGGCAGGTTGGGGACGTCGGCGGGGCGGACGTCGTTGGGGCCGATCAGCAGCACACTGGAGAAGTCCTCGAGCTCGTCGCGACCGCCGATGACCATCAGCTCCGCGCCGATGCGTGCGCCGCAGGCGGCGACGCGTGGCCCCGGTAGCGCCAGTGACGAGATCCGTCCCGACTCGATGAACAGCGCGTCCTCGCGCAAGCGGCCCCGCTCGTCGACACCGCCCGCGACGACGAGGATTCCATCGAGCATGCCAACGGCGGCGCGGGTGGCGGGCGGCCCATCACCGATGAGGCGCCAGGTGTCGCCGGCGGCCGAGGCCCGCCAGTGCTCGCCATCGACGCCGCGGGCGGTGGCGCCGCCGTAGACGACGAACTCGCCGGTGACCGGGTCGAAGGCGAAGGCCATGTCGCGTCGTGGGCCGGGGCGCCGGCCGTCCAGGGCCACCGGCTTCCAGTTGACCTCGTCCCAGGCCCAGATGTCGTCGAGGAGCCCCGCGTCGCCCTCGCCGCCAAACAGGAACAGGCGGTCGCCATCGCTCGCAAGGGCGGCGCCGCAGCGTGGTGGCGGGGTGCGGCCGTCGGCGCCGATGAGGGCCTTCCAGCCACGACCGTCGAAGACCCACGCCTCGTCGCTGGGGCCGTCGGCGGTGCAGCCGCCGAACATGTAGACGCTGTCGCGATGGGTCGTCGACGCGATGGCGACGCGCGCCGACGGTGGCGGCCGCGGCCCCGAGTCCTGCCAGCGTCCCTCGGCGGCGGCGGTCAGGAATGTGTCGTCGTGGAGGGCCACCTGCAGGCCGTTCTGCTCCCGCGCCGACAGGTCATCACCGAGCCCCGCGAACTGGCGACGAACCTCGATGCGGTGGGGGTTGGAGGCGTTCTGACCGATGACCCGGCCATTGAGCCCGGCGATGAGCTCCGTCCTCGGCGTCACGCCCGCCACCGTGGCGACGTTGCCGGCTGCGTCGTAGACCTGCACGAAGACGCGGTCGAAGTCGCGCTCCAGCGGCAGCGAGATCGCCCCACCGATGACGCCACTCGTCAGTCGGATCAGGTCGGCGGCGTCGAGGGCCACCGACAGCGTCTGCCCCGTGCGTCCGATGAGGGTGGTGCGCGACTCGAGGCGATGAAACGGCGCCGCCGACGTGACGCTGCCGTGGGGCGCGCGGACGTGGACCAGCTGCGCACGCTCGGCGGCGCCCAGCGGCGCCGGCGGCGTGAGGTCGACGTCGACGACGCCGAGGTCGAGCTGACCAGTATTACCAACGGCGTCTTCGTGCTCGACGACGAGCGACTGGCGCCCTTCAGGCAGGGCCGCGCTCGTGAAGCGCGCGCTGAAGGACGTCCCGGCGTCGCTGAGGGCGGCGGGGGCGACCGTGCCCGACCCCGACAAGCGGAACGTGGGCGCGCCGACGGTGCGCTCCGAGATGACCCACGAGAACGTGGCCTGGGCGCCGAGGCCGACGGCGACCGGGGCCGGCACCGGCGCGTTGGCGGGACCCTGGATCGCGATCCGGGTGGTGCCGGGGATGAGCGACGGCGGCGTGAGGTCGACGACGATGGGCGGGTCGAGGCGGGCGAAGGCGATGTTGCCGAGCGCATCGGCGGCCGTGACGCCGACGACGATGGCGCCCTCGATGTCGTCCTCCGTGACGATGTGGGTGGCCTCGAAGTGGCCGTTGCCGTCGTCGAGGGTGATGGTCATGGCGGCCGCGCCGAAGCGGAACGACGGCGCCTCGAGGAGCGGCAGCTCGATGTCGGCCTCGACGACGATGGTGTCGCCCGCCCGGGCCGCCGCCGCGAGCCGTGGGTTGGTCGACAGGGCCGAGCCGACGACGGCCGGACCCGCACCATCCACCGTCACCGTCAGCGGCGGTGAGAACGTCGTCGTCGTCGCGTTGCCGAGCGTGTCGACGAGCCGCGCCGAGGTGAGCGTGAGGGCACCGGTGCTCGGGGCGCGCACCGGCAGGCCCACCGTCGAGGAGCCGGGGCTGATCGTTGTCGCGCCGGTGCTGAGGTCCAGCTCCACCGCGGCGAGGGTCTCGTCGGCCAGCAGGCTGAGCTGCACGGTGCCACCGGGCCGGACGGTCTCCTGCCCGAACGCCGCCGAGAGGATCTTCGGGGCGACGCCATCGAGGGTGACGAGCACCGCGACGCTGCTCGTGTTGCCGGCCTCGTCCACGGCGTTGACGCCGACGGCGCGGATGCCGTCGACGTCGTCGTCCGCGACGGGGAGTTCACAGCGCAGCGTGCCGTCGGCGGCGACGGTGCAGCCGACGGCGCGCGCATCGAGGGCGGCCGTGACCGCGGCGCCGACGTCGTCGACACGGCCGGTGATCACGATCGTGTTGCCGCTGCGCCGCTGGACGCGGGCCGCGAGCGGGGCGACCTCCGTCAGCGTCGGGGCCCGGTTGTCGACGACGAGGCGGGCCACCGGTGCCCCGGGTGCTGCCGCCTCGTTGCCGGCGAGGTCGCGCATCGTGAGGGCACCCACCTCGACCGGCGACGGCGTCGACGCCGAGACCACCAGCGCATAGGTGAAGGTCGTGCCCGACTGCCCCACGAAGGTCAGCGGCGTGTTGGAGACGAGGCCGGGCAGGGCACCGGCGTCGTCGACGGCGACGGGCTCGCTGAAGGTCAGCTGCAGCGTGACGGTGGCGCCAAGCCGGGCGGATGGGGGCGTGAACGACGCGTTGAGCAGCGCGGGCGGCCGGGCGTCGACGACGACGCTGCCCAGCCGGGCGCGGGTCTCGTTGCCGACGCCGTCGACGGCGGTGACGATGGCGTCGTAGCGGCCCTCGCCGCGGGCCAGCTCGGCCGGCACGGCGATGCTCCACGGGCCAGCGCCAGCGCCGACGGGCGTCACCGTGATGACCTCGTCGAAGCGGATGAACTCGACGGCGGACACCGTGACGGCCTCGGTGAACGAGAAGCGTGCAGCGACGACGTCGCCGGCGCGGACCTGGGCCGGCAGGGCCTCCTCGACGACGAGCTCCGGTGCGGTGCGATCGATGCGCACCGTCCACGCCGGCAGGGTCGCGGGGTTGCCGGCGACGTCGGCGAACGGACCGGCCTCGAAGCGCACGTCGGCGTCGGCGCCGGGGTCGGGCACGACCCAGCTCCATCGCAGGGCCGTGCCGACGTCGACGTCGGACAGCAGGCTGTCGGCCGGGGTCGTGTCGACGGTGACGGCCACCGCTGGCGCCACGACGCCCTCGTCGCTGGTGACGACGAAGCGGATCAGGTCGCGCGGCCGGACGGTCGTGGGCGGCGGCTGCAGCGTGAGGGTCGGCGGGGCGAGGTCGACGACGACGTCGCCGACCTCGACGTCGCCGCTGTCGTTGCCGGCCGCGTCCCTGGCCCGCAGCACCACACGCGCGGGCTCGCCGTTGGGGAAGCGCTCGTCGATCTGCACCGTCCCGACGACGCGCAGACCGGTCGCGGCGATCGCGAGCGGGACGCGGGTGCCGTCGACGAGGGCGACGTGTCCCTCGACGGTGGCGCTGTCGTCGAGCACGGCCTCGACGGCGATCTCGGCGCCGACACCGACGACGGGCCGGGTGAGGCGCGCCTCGCTGAAGCCGGGCGGCACCAGGTCGAGCGTGAAGGACCCCAGCGCCGTCGTCGTCGTGCGCCCCAGCGCATCCACCAGGGTCGCCGTCAGCGCCGCGGGGCCCGAGGCCTCGGTCCCATCGACGACGTAGCGGAAGCGGTGGCGGGCGTCGTCGCCGTCGACAGCGTCGAAGCGGACCGGGCGCCCGACGTCGGCATCGACGACGGGGGCCTCGGCGAGGTCACCGGCCACCAGGAACGACACCTGGACGACGCCGTCGAGGCCGACAAGGGCCGGGCTGATCTGTACGTCGCCCGGCACGGGCGCCTCGCTCCGCAGGGCGTCGACGGGGGCACAGCGGCCCACGACGCAGACGTTGTCGGTGGGGCAGTCCGCGTCGGTGGCGCAGGATAGGCGGGCCTCGGCCGGAATGGTGGCGTCGAAGCACCCTCCAGGGACCCACAGCAAGGCGAGCAGGAGACGGCGCATTCCTGCATCATAGCGGGCCGTCTGGCGTGCCCCTGCGTCCGGAAGCGGGCGTCGAAAACGACACACCGCCGAGGTCGTCGGCGGTGTGTGGTCCTGTCAGGCGATGTGCGAGGGGCTCAGGCGGCCTTGCCCTTGCGGAGGGCCTCGGCCTTGTCGAAGGCCTCCTTGGCCTCCTTCTGGCGCTTCTTGCCCATGTTCTGGTTGGCCTTGCCCACGAGCTCCCACGCGTCGGCGACGTCGTCGATGGACCCGCCCTGCTTGTCGAGGAACTTGATGGCGCTCTCGTAGGCGGAGATGGCCTCCTCCCAGTTCTTCTCGTCCATGCGCACGTCGCCGAGGGCCATGTAGAGCTCTGGCCAGTCGGGGTTGCCGTGGTAGCCGAGGGCCTCCTTGTAGACCTCGAGGGCCTTCTCGGCCTGGCCATCGGCGTGCATCGCGCGGGCCCTGGCGAAGACGGCGAGGTCGTGGGCGTTGCCGAGGATCTTGATGGCCTCCTCGGCCTCCTTCGCGCCGTCCTTGCCCTTGCCGATCGACGACATGAACAGCGACAGCTCGGCGTGGGCGATGCCGTTCTCGGGGTTGGCGGCGACGACCTTCTGCAGGTAGGTCAGGCCGTCCTCGCCCTTGCCGGCGCGCTTGAGGGTCGCGGCGGCGGCCTTCGCGATCGGCAGCGACGACGGCGCAGCGGTGAGGGCGGCGTCGAAGGCGGCCTTCGCGTCGTCGACCTTGCCGAGCTTGGCGAGGGCGCGACCCTTCAGGCCGAGGGCGGTGGCCTGGCCGGCGTCGGTCGTCAGCGAGGCCTCGGCCATCGCGAGGGCGTCGGCGGCGTTGTTGTTGACGAGGGCGAGCTCACCCTTGCCGTACTCGATGAAGGCCTTCACGCGCGGCGGCGGGGCGTTGTTGTGCAGGTGGTTCGCCTCCTCGAGGAGCCGGTCCAGCTCCTTCACGAGGAGCTCGGGCTTGCCCTGACGCGAGATGCCCGCGACGATCGTGATGGCCGTCTTGGCGCGGAGGTGGTCGGGGTTGATCTTCTTCGCCTTGTTGTAGGCGTTGATCGCGCCGGCGTAGTTGCCGATGGCCATGAAGGCATCGCCCTCGGCGATGGGCAGGCGGGCGAGCTGGGTCGAGAGCTTCTGGCCCTCCTGCGCGGCGACGACGGCCTCCTTGGCCTTGCCCTGCTGGAGCTTCGCGACGGCGAGGGCGTGCAGCAGCTTGGCGTGGCGGGCGCCGCGGTTGTTGATGATGTCCATGAGCATGGCCTCGGCCTCGTTGGCCTTGCCCTCACCGAGCATCAGGTAGGCCTCGGCGGCGTAGCGCTCGGCCTTCTTGAGGTCGCGATCGCGGGCCTTGCCGACGAGACGCTGGGCTGCGTCCTTCGACTCGGCGGCGCCGTAGGCGAAGAAGAGCTGCGATTCGATCTCGGCGAGCGCGGCGAGGATGGCGTCGTCCTCGATGACCTTCTCCTCGGGGCCGATCTCGGCGAACAGCGTCTTGGCCTTGAGGAGCGCCGGAGCGTCGTCGCCGCCGGTGGCCTCCTTCGCCTTGACGGCGAGCTCGGCGACGCGCTTCTTCTCACCGGAGATCTTCGACCAGCCGAAGACGCCGCCGCCCACGAGGCCGGCCACGACGAGGATCTGCACCAGCGCCGACGCACCGGACTCGCGCTTGGTGTTGACGGTGTAGCCGCTGCGACCGTTGGACATCTCGAGGCACCTCCAGGCGAGCGGACATGGGTCAGACACCAGGCGCTGTCAATGCGTTCCGCGCACAGACGGGCCGTGGTGCCGCCGACGCCGATCGACCGATGTGCGTCGCCAGAAAAGGCAGAGCCCCCGACGACGGCGAGCGTCTTCGGGGGCTCCATCATGTCGGGGATGGCCGCGCTGTCAGCCGGCCCACGAGCTGCGCAGACGACCACGCACGGCGGAGCGGGACTTGAGGCGCTCACGGAGGTGACGCACGCCAGCGTCGACGGCCTGTTCCATCGCCTCGATGACGATGAGGCGCAGTCCCTCGGGACCCTCCTTGAGGGCCTCGTAGTAGGCCTGCCGGTCGCTCGCGTGGATGACGGCGGGGAGATAGCCGGCGCGGATGAGGAAGTAGTTCATCAGCAGGCGACCGACCTTGCCGCTGTTCTCGGCGAACGGAAACACGCGCATGAACTCGTGGTGGAACAGGCAGGCCTGGTTGATGGGGTGCTGCGCACGGAAGTCCGGGTTGTCGACGGACTCGCACGCGGAAATCAGGGCGGCCTCGATGTGCTGCGGCTCCACGATGTCGTGGAAATAGGTGCGGTGCAGCGGCATGTCCTTGCGCAAGGCTCCCGGCACCTTGCGCACGAGGTTGCGGGTCAGCAAGACATGGAGGTCGTTGACGAGCTGCGGCGTGATGCGCGCATGGCGGGCCCGCGCCTGCTTCCGGACGAGCTCCTCGCGGCAATGCTCCTCGATGGTCGAGATGGCGTCCGCGTGGTTCTTGATCTCCTGGTACGCCGGGATGAGCGCGGAGTCCGAAGCGACCTTGCGGTCCACGGCGGCCCGGAGCTCGTGGTACGTCAGGACCGTCCCCTCCAGCGCCGAATCGTGGTAGATGTAGGCCATCCGGCAGCGCTCATCGAAGTCGCCCTGCTCATCGGGCAGGTCTCGCAGCAGCTGGCGGAGCTCATCGGTGCGGTCGTCCAGGTCGCTGAAGCGGGCGCGGACGTCGAAATCGTCGAAGTCGAAGGACATGGACTCTGCTCCTGAAGCACCAGCGGCGCTGGTCCGTGGAACCTGTGCACCCGTGGTAGGGCCCAGAAAATGGCTTGTCAAAGCCAAAGCGGACACGTGTCCGATAGTCCGATCGGTCCACATATCGCTCTGACGCACTGCGATGACCTCGACACTGCGGGTCGGTCGTGGCCCCCGGCCCGCCCGGCGGCTGCGAGGGATCCGGTGACTATCGTCCCGTTTCCGGGCCGGATCAGCCGCTGTGGGACAGCGCATGATCACCGGTTCAGGGGATCAGGGACCCGATCAAGGCCCCCAGACCGCCCTTGCAATGAATCAAACATTCGTTACATTCGGCATACCCGGAGGGTCACCATGTCTGCCCAGCTGCGCCGAGTCGAAGATGCCCCTGTCGCTGCGTCCGCCACCCCGGTGGAGGTCCCCCCTGTGAGCGCCATCCCTGCCAGGGGCGCCGACCATGAGGCGCTGCTGGCCCGGCTCCGAGCACTCCACGACGGCGACGCCGACTGGCGAGGAGGCCGGGTCTTCAGCCTCGTCTACCACGCCTCCGACGCCCACCTCGCCCTCCTCAAGGAAGCGTCGACGACGTTCTTCTGCGAGAACGGCCTCAACCCGATGGCCTTCAAGAGCCTCAAGCGTATGGAGCATGAGGTCGTGCGGATGGCCGCGAACCTCATGCACGGCAACGAGGACGTCGTCGGCACGATGACCACCGGTGGCACCGAGTCGTTGCTGCTCGCGGTGAAGACGTACCGCGATCACGCCCGCAAGCACCGCCCGTGGATTCTCTTCCCCGAGATGGTGCTGCCGGCGACGGCGCACGTCGCGTTCGACAAGGCCGCCCACTACTTCGGTGTGAAGATCCGCTGGGCCCCGATCGGTCCGGATCATCGCGTCGACGTCAAGGCCGTGCGTCGCCTCATCAACCGCAACACCATCCTGCTCGTCGGTTCGGCGCCGCAGTACCCGCACGGCGTCGTCGATCCCATCGAAGACCTCGGCCGCCTCGCGCAGGAGAAGGGGCTGCCGCTGCACGTCGACGCCTGCGTCGGCGGCTTCATGCTGCCCTTCGTCGAGAGGCTCGGGCACTTCGTGCCGGGCTGGGACTTCCGCGTCCCCGGCGTCACGAGCATCTCCGCCGACCTGCACAAGTACGGCTACACCGCCAAGGGCGCGTCGGTGATCCTCTACCGCAGCATGGACTGGCTGAAGCACCAGTTCTTCGTGTCGACGGACTGGCCCGGCGGCATCTACGCGTCGCCGAGCATCCCCGGCACCCGCGCCGCCGGTCCCATCGCTGCGGCGTGGACGGGGCTGCAGGCCATGGGGATCGACGGCTACCTCGACCTCACGAAGCGCGCCCTCGAGGCCACCGAGCGGCTCAAGGCCGGCATCGGCCGGATCGACGGCCTCAAGGTGATTGGCTCCGAGCACTGCACGATCGTCACCTGGACCTCGACGAGCCGGGACGTCGACGTCTACGCCGTCGCCGACCAGCTTGAGGATCGGGGCTGGCACGTCGACCGCCAGCAGCATCCAGCCTGCGTGCACTGCACCGTCACCGCGAACCATCTGCCCATCGTCGACGACTACCTCCGCGACCTCGCCGACGCCGTCGCCTACGTGCGGGCGCACCCCGACGTGAAGAGCCGCGGCAACGCCGCAATGTATGGGATGATGGCGAAGGTGCCGGTGCGGGCGCTCGTGAAGTCCGCCGTCGAGCGGCTCATGGAGGGCATGTACGGCAAGACGGGCAAGGTCGACCTCAACGCGAGCCAGGGCGACGGCGTCATCGATCAGCTGATCGCCAACAACCAGGCCACGGTGATGAAGGTGCTCGAGACCGTCGACGACGTCGCCGGCTCCGCCATCGCCCGCCTCAAGCAGCGCCGCGGGCGCCGCTGAACGCCCACCCCCGATCGGAGGCTTCCATGTCGCGCCCGCTCCGCCTCGCCTTTGGCCGCATCAATCAAGAGACCAACGCCCTCTCGCCCGTGCTGACGACGGAGAATGACTTCCGCGCCGTGCACTGGCTCGAAGACGACGCGCTCCTCGCGCGCTGCGCCTTCTGGCCGATGGAGGTCGAGAGCATGTTCCGGAATGCCGAGCTCTCGGGCTTCGTGCAGGGCGCGCGCGCCCACGCGAAGAAGCAGGGCTTCGCCCTCGAGCTCGTGCCGCTGCTGTCGGCGTGGGCCGTGCCGTCGGGGCCGCTGACGCGCGCCTGCTTCGACACCCTCGTCGACACGATGTGCGCGAAGCTGCGGGCCGCCCTCGCCGTGGGCCCCCTCGACGGAGTGTATCTGTCGCTGCACGGGGCCATGAACGTCGAGGACCTCCCGCTGTCGGCGGCCGAGACCCCCGAGAGCGAGATCGTGCGGCGCGTCCGTGAGGTCGTCGGGCCCACCATGCCCGTCGCCGTCAGCCTCGACCTCCACGGCCTCATCACCAACGCCCTCGTCGAGCAGTCGACGTTCATCCAGGGCTACCAGACGAACCCGCACCGCGATCACGCCGCCGTCGGCGCCCGCTGTGCCCGCGTCCTCGCCGACACCGCCCGGGGGCTCATCGCGCCGGCGATGGCGTGGCGCTCGCTGCCGATGCTCCTCGGCGGCGGCAACACCGTCGACTTCCTCAAGCCGCTGCGGCCGATCTTCCAGCGCATGAAGGCCCTTGAGAAGAACGACGCCGTCCTCGGCACGACGCTGATGACGGTGCACCCGTGGAACCGTCACTCCGAGGTGGGCTGGGCGACGCTCGTCGCCGTCGACACGAAGAAGGCCGACGCCCTCGCGTTCGCAGAACGGGCGACGACCGGGCTCGCCCAGATGGCCTGGGACGTCCGCCATCACCTGCCGCCGACGATGCGCACGCCGCAAGACGCCCTCGATCGGGCGCGCCGTCGGACCCTGCTGCGCAAGACCGGCGTCGTCGTCATCTCCGACGCCTCCGACGTCACCTCGGCCGGGGCTCCCGGGGAGAACACCGCCCTCGTGAAGGCCTTCATCGAGGCCCGCGATCTGCGCTGCTACACGACGCTGCGCGACCCGGCCGTCGTCGATCAGCTCTTCAAGCTGCAGCGCCGCGTGGGCGACGACGTTGACGTCGTCCTCGGCGGCAAGCTCGACCGCCAGCGTGGGCAGGGGCTGCCGGTCCATGCGCGCATCGAGCGCCTCGCGTCGGCCCACGGCATCGGTCGCCATGCCGTCCTCGCCGTCGACAACTGCCGCATCGTCGTCGTCGAAGGCCCCGCCATGGCGGTGAAGCCCTTCTACTACAAGGAGGCCGGGCTCGATCCGTGGAAGGCCGACGTCGTCATGGTGAAGAACTTCTTCCCGTTCCTGCTGTTCTTCGCGCCGCTCATGCGTGACGTCATCTTCGTGCGGACGGCCGGCGTCACCGACCTCGACGCCGCCTTCGTGCTGGACTTCGCCGGGCCGGTCCACCCCCGCGATCGCGTCGAGGAGTGGGAGAGCACGGATCGTCGGCGTCGGGCGCTCCATCTGTCGCCGCCGTCGACGGCGTGGCGTCCGCAAACGGCCGCTGCGGCCTGAGGGCCCGCACCGCCCCGAACGAATGACGCCGGCCCACGGGCCGGCGTCGTCGTCTCCGCTGTCGTCGCGTGTCAGACGGGCTGGTCCATGATGACCTTGCGGTCGAGGGCGACGGCGACGGCGAGGTTGGCCACCGAGAAGACCGCCATGCCCCAGGCGCCCCACACGAGCCACTGCAGCGGCAGCAGCTCGAACCAGGCGCAGACGCCGACGACGGTGGCGGCGAGCAGCGTCGGCACGACGCTGCCGCGGGCCCAGCGCTTGAGCTCGGCGGTGACGAGGTTCTCGACGCCGCCGAGGGCGAGTTCGGCCGACAGCGCGATGATCACCGGCACGGCGAACTGCGGATGGCGCCCCAGCAGCGGGATGAGGGCCATGCCGTGGGCGAAGGACCACAGCACGCGGACGACGTCGGCGAGGGTGACGCCGCCGGTGGCGCGGAAGGCGCGCACCGAGCCGGTGAGGTAGTCGAAGCCCGACACCCAGGTGAAGAACACCATGAGCAGGAACGTGATGAGTGCGGCGTCGGTGGGCTTGCTCCAGAACGCCACGGCGGCGACGGTGTAGAGCAGCACCGGCGTGAAGCCGAGCCAGAGGGGCAGGTCCTTCTTCGCGACACGCCACCAGATGGCCAGGCCGAGAAACGCCGTCGCGCAGGCCGCGATGACGACGTGGACATACGGCCCCGGCACGAACACCGTGAGGAAGAACGCGGCGAGACCGCCCATCTGCACGACGGTCTTCAGCTTGCCCAGCGACGACGTCTTCAGCTTCTGCTCGCGCAGCGCCATCGACGAGCGCAGCGACGTGATGAGGAGTTCACGAAAGAAGAGGGCGCCGGCGGCCCAGCCCGGGCATTCATTGTGGGCGACGAGCGGCAGCAGCAGCATCGCGATGAAGAGCTTGTCTGCGACGGGGTCGAGCAGGCTCCCGAGCGTGGTGGGGCCGTCGCGACGGGCGAGCCAGCCGTCGACGAAGTCCGTCGCGCCGATCACCATCCCGAAGAAGAATGCGGCCCACATGATCGGGTCGGCAGGGCGGGTGAGCAGCGCCCAGCAGGGGAACGGCAGTGCCAGGATCCGCACGACGGTGACCTGGTTGGCGGTGATGCCCCGCCTGCGCGGCGCGGTCGGGGACTGCGTCGTCATGGCGCACCTCCAAAGCCGGGACCACCATCGTCGGGGACCGGCGCTTCCGTGGGAGTGGGGGCAGGCATCGTCGACGGCGGCAGCAGCGCCGCCTCGATGGCCGCGTGGCGGGCCGGCTGCGTCACGCGCAGCCGCTCGAGCCAGCGCCCGGCGATGGCGAAGACCGGGGTCTCGGTGCCGAAGTCGCGGCTGGCGGTGACGAAGACGGCGTCGGCGATGTCGCTGAGGCTCAGGCGCTCGGCGAGGCGGGCGCGGGCGAGGGCGATCACCTCGTCGACGGGCTTGCCGGTGGTGCCCTTCACGAGGGGGGCGGCCGCGCAGTCCCACGGCGCCGCCGAGAGGCGCGGGTCGCTCTCGAGGGCCTGCATCGCCGAGAACAGCGGTCCGGCGACGGCGGCCCGCAACGCGGGCGCGCGCTCGGCGATCGCGCCGGCGGCGTTGACGGCGTCGACGGGCCGACCGTCGGCCACGAGCGAGCGGATGCGCTGCAGGCAGAGCTGCCCCACATGGCTGCTCGGGCGACCGTTGAGGGCCTCGGCGCAGGCGCTCGAGGCGGCCGCAGCGTCGCCGGCGCTGTCGAGGGCGGTGATGAGATCGACGACGCCGGCGCTCTCGCCCGCGAGGACCGACTTCACCTCGAGACGGGCGAGGCCACGGGCGGCCTCGGCGGAGGCACCCCAGAGCTCGGCGTGGCTCGTGAGGCTGCAGAGGTTGCCGTCGAGGGAGCGCAGCTCGAGGTGCGCGATGGCGATCTCCCGGTCGGCGTCGCCGTCGGCCTCGACGACGAAGGCCTCGCCGCGGCTGACGATGTCGCCGGAGGCCTGGGCGAGCAGTACGGCGCCACTGCGCCGCAGCGTCGTCGGCGTCCCGGTGACGGCGAGGACGGCGAGGAAGCGGGCGCCGGCGCCGGTCTCCTCCTCGATGACGACCTCGTCGCCAGGGGCAGGGCCGACGTCGCCGGTCGCGAGGACGCGGCGGCGGACGATGGGGCTCTGCTGCTCGGCGACGACGCACGACGCGCAGCCGGGCGGGGCGGTGGGGTCGAGGCGCAAGGACGTACCGGTGACATCGACGACGACAACGCGGTCGCCGGCGGCTGCGTTGCCGACGAGGACCGGCGCGTCGAGGGGGCCGGCGTAGAGGGCGAGACCGGCCGGGCTGCGGGCCAGGAAGGCACGGGCCTGCGCCTCGCCGGGACGACGGGGCTCCTTCCCGGCGCGGGGCAGCACGAGGAAGCGCGCCTCGTCGGGCGAGCGCGGCGGATCGAGGAAGGGGGCGAGGACGCCGTCGGGGGCCGTCCAGCGGGTGGCGCGGGCGACGAGGCGGGCCTCGTCGGGCTCGTCGCCGACGCAGACGCGGAACCACACGCCGCGCTCAGCGAGGTCCTTCTCGGCGATCTCGACGGGCAGGGCGGTGGCGGACCGGATGGCGGCGGCGCTGGCCTCGGCCTCGGCGCGATCGCGCAGCGAGCGGACCTGCGCACAGGCACCGGGGCGACCGGGCAGCCTGGCGACGACGGCGCCGATGGGGTCGGCGGTGGCCTCGGCGCCGAGGGGCAGGGCAGGCGCATCCTCGACGAGGACGACGCCAGCGTCGACGACCGCAGGCGTCGGCGTCGACGACGGACAGGCCGTGACGCCCCACGCGCCGCACAGCGCGAGCGGGGCCCACCAGCTGCGGCACGCGTCCCGTGGCGACGACATCAGGTGTCGAGCTTGGCTTCGATGTCGTCGAGGAGGGCGAGGGCCTTCTTGAGCTCCCGCTTGATGCGGCCGGCGTCGCGCGAGACCTGCTTCACGTCGGTGGCGGCGGCGAGCTGCCCGAGGTTGAGGAGGCGATGGGTCGTCTCGTCGACGGCCTCCTTGCCCTTCTGCACCTGCTCGACGGCCTTCATGAGCTTCGCGGCGCGATCGGGGTCCTCCATGAGCTTGCCGACGGCCTGCATGCCCAGCTTGAGACCCTCGCTCTTCACCTTCTTGCCAATGCCCATCGCTGCTCCCGTGGGGCGCTGCCCCGCACCTGACGCCTGCACGACCGCGACCACCGACGCCGTCACGGGACGACGTCGATGGTCGGAGGGCGTGCGATCACTTCTTCTCTTCGGCGGCCTTCGCGGCGGCTTCCTCTTCCTCGGGCAGGACGACGCCCTGCTCCTTGAGGTCCTCGTCGGAGAGCGGCACGAGGTTCGGGTCATCCCACTTGCCGCCCTTGACGCCCTTCCAGGCGCCGTCAACGGCCATCTTCTTCCACTTGATGTCGATGGGCAGGATGGTGCCGCCGAGGGTGCGGAGCTGCCCGTTGAGGCTGGCGTCCATCGTCGTGGCGCGCGAGTCCCACTGCGGGATGCCGACGTAGTAGCCGACCATCACGCCGGCGGGCCACTCGGGCATCCACTCCCAGGGCTTGTCGACGAGGATGTAGGGGAGGAAGGGCTGCAGGTCGGCCTTGTAGACGGCGCGCTTGTTCTGGCCCTTGCGCTTGCCCGAGGTCTCCTTGTCATCGAACTCGACCCAGGTGTCGACGTGGAAGTTGTTGAGGGCGAGCTGGTCCTTCGGGGGCACGCCGTAGATGAAGACGTCCCAGCGCAGCCCCTCGCTGCCGCCGTCGTTGGACTTCTTGATGGAGGCGACCTCGAAGCGCAGGCCGCTGGAGACACCGGCGAAGAGCGGCTTGAAGTTGCCGTTCTTCATGTAGGCCTCCCACATCTCCTTCACGTAGTCGTAGCGGGCGCGGTACTCGGCCGTCTTTGCCTTGTCCTTCGCACCCTCGCGGGCAGCGGCCTCCATGCGCTCGATGAAGGCACCCTCCTTCAGGGCCTCCGGGTACTTCTTGCGCAGCTCGTTGACGGCCTCGACGTGCTTGCGGACGACCTGGCTGCGGTCGTAGGGGAACTTGTCGTCGGGGCTGTGGGCGATCAAGCTCACCTGCCGCATTGTCTGGGCATTGATGAGCGCGATCTCGCGCTCGACGTCGAACTGATCGGCGCGGCCCTTCTGCTGGAAGACCATCACCAGGCCACCAGCGACGACGGCGGCCAACGCGAGAATGAAAGCGAGCAGGTTCTTCACGTGCGACCTCGGGTACGCGCGGCGCATACAGCGTCCGGGCGCGTCCTGAAAACCAGATCTTTCGCCCGCCTGCACCCCCGGCGATCGACCGATGCGCCGCAGCAGCAGCGGGGCCTGATGCGCAGCCTTTACGAGCCCGCCGAAACCGCCTACGCGCTGCGCCATGACCGCGTCCGCCGCCCGCCGCGTCATCATGGACCACGACGACGTCCGCCGTGCGCTGGCCCGTCTGGCCCACGACATCGACGACCGCCTGCGGGCGATGCAGCGGGGACCCCTGGCCCTCGACCCGGACGCCCTCGCCGTGGTTGGCGTCCGCACCGGCGGCGCCTTCCTCGCGCAGCGGCTGGCCGCCGGGCTCGGGGACCTGCGAGGGACGACGCCCGCCGTCGGGCTCCTCGACATCACCCTCTACCGCGACGACGTGCTCTCCGGCGGGGCCATGCCGCTGCTGAAGGGTACCGAGATACCCTTCGACATCGAGGGCCGTCCGATCGTTCTGGTCGACGACGTCCTGTTCACCGGGCGGACGGTGCGCGCCGCCCTCGAGGCGCTGCTCGACCTCGGGCGCCCCTCCTGCGTCCTGCTCGCCGTCCTCGTCGACCGCGGGCTCCGGGAACTCCCGATCGCGCCGGACTTCGTCGGGCGTGTGCTCGAGACCTCGCGTGACGAGCGCGTCCGCGTCCACCTCGTCGAGGCGGGCGCCACCGCCGACAGCGTCGAGGTCACCGTGGCCCGCGAGCGGAGGCAGCGATGAGCGGCGGTCGCCTGTCGGTCCCCCATCTCCTGGGCATCGAGGGCCTCACGCGCGACGACGCGCTGCTGATTCTCGACACCGCCCGCTCCTTCCGCGAGGTCAACTCGCGGCAGCTCAAGAAGGTGCCGGCGCTGCGCGGTCGGCTCGTCGCCCTGCTGTTCTTCGAAAACAGCACCCGCACCCGCCTCTCGTTCGAGCTGGCGGCCAAGCGCCTGTCCGCCGACACGCTGAGCTTCTCGGCGTCGGGCAGCTCGGTCAGCAAGGGTGAGACCCTGCTCGACACCGCGCGCAACATCGAGGCGATGGGCCCCGACCTCGTCGTCGTCCGGCATGAAGCCTCGGGGGCGCCGTGGATGCTGTCACGGGTGATGGGTGGCGCCATCGCCAACGCCGGCGACGGCCAACACGAGCATCCGACCCAGGCCCTCCTCGACGCCTTCACGCTGCTGCAGCGCTTCGGGCGCACGCCGTCCCAGGGCCTCGAGGGCAAGACGGTCTGCATCGTCGGCGACATCTCGCGCTCGCGGGTCGCCCGCAGCAACATGCTGCTGCTGCCCCTGCTGGGCGCGAAGGTGCGCGTCGTCGGGCCGCCGACGATGCTGCCCGCCGGCGTCCGCGAGGTCTACGGCGTCGACGTCTTTGACCACGTCGACGACGCGTTCTTCTCGGGCGACGCCGTCGACGCGGTCATGATGCTGCGCATCCAGAAGGAGCGCGCCGCCCGCGCCGTCATGGGCTCCGACCACGACTACGCCGCCGCCTACGGCCTGCACCGCGAGCGCTTCGAGCAGCTGCGCGCGCGGCGCGACGACGTCGTCGTGATGCACCCCGGGCCCATCAATCGCGGTGTCGAGATCGATGCCGCCGTCGCCGACAGCGACGCGAGCGTCATCCTCGACCAGACCGAAAACGGTGTCGCCGTGCGCATGGCCGTCCTGTACCTGCTGGCCCTCGGGCTGGCCCGTCCCGGTCTCGCGGAGGGCGAATGAGCGGCTTCGTCGACCTCGACGTCACCCTGCGTCTGCCGGGGGCTCCGGATGACGAGGCGCCCGCGGCCCTCGCGCGGCGCGCCCGCGACGGCGGCGTCGACATCGTCGTCGTCGGCGTCGATGGCGCTGCCCCGGTCGACGGCGTTGGCCTCGCGTCGACGGCGGCGATGCTGCGGGCGGCAAGCCCGACGCCGCTGCTCATCCCGGCGGTGCAGCCCCTCGTCGGCGGGCAGCTCACCGACCTCGGAAGCCTCGGCTGGCATGCGGCGATCGGTGCCCCGGTCCGGCCCGTGTGGCGCCTGCTCGCGCCCGTCGACGACGCGCTCCTGTTGCGGCGCGTCGGCGAGCTGGCCCGCGCCCACAACGCCGTCGTGATCGTGCCTTCCGTCGACGGCAGCCTCGCCGCGGGCGGCATCGCCATCGAGGGCCCCATCGCGACGCGCCTCGGCATCCCCGGCATGCCCGAGGCCGCCGAGACGGTCGGCATCGGTCGCCTGATCGAGATGGCCCGCCTCACGGGCGCGAGCTTCCACGTCGTCGGCGTCTTCACCGCGGCCGGCGTGCGGCTGATCGAGCAGGCCGCGGGCCTCGTCACCGGCTCGGTGCGCGCGCCGCACCTGCTTCTCGACGAGACGGCCCTGCTGGCCAGCCGCTACGACACCGCGGTGCTGCGCAGCCCGCCGCTGCCGACGTCGGCGTCGCGCGCGGTCCTCGTCGACGCCGTCCGCCGCGGGGTGCTGATGGTGGGCAGTGGCCACACCTTCGTGCCGCGTCGCGAGCGCGACCTCGAGCTGAGCCGGGCCACTCCCGGGGGCACGTCGCTCTCGTCGACGGCCCGCCTGCTGCGCCCGCTCCTGGGCGACAACGTGCTCACGGCTGCCTGGCGCGATGCGCCGCGCCGGCTGCTCGGGCTCCCGCCCGCCACCGCCCCCATCCCTGCCGATGGCGTCGTCGACGACGACCTCTCGGCGCTGGTTGCCATGCTGCCCGGAGCCCGCCCATGAGCCGCACGCACGCCCTCCTTGTCCTCGCCGACGGCACCGCGTTCGCCGGCGAGGCCTTCGGCGCCCGCACGACCGTCGAGGGCGAGGTCGTCTTCAACACGTCGATGTCGGGGTATCCCGAGCTGCTCACCGACCCGTCGTACCGTCGGCAGATCCTGACGCTCACGGTGCCGGAGGTCGGCAACTACGGCGTCTGCGACCGCGACGGCGAGAGCGAGCGCATCCAGGCCGCCGGCCTCGTCGTGCGCCACCTGTCCGAGGTCGTCTCAAACTGGCGCAGCGACCGCGACCTCTCGTCGTGGCTGGCCGACCAGGGCGTGCCGGGCATCGTCGGCGTTGACACGCGGGCCATCGTCCGCCGCCTCCGCGAAGGCGGCACCAAGGTCGGCCTCCTCTCGACGGACGGCACGCCCCTCGAGGAGCTGCGTCGTCGCGCCGCCGCGCTGCCGGGCATGGCGGGCTGTGAGCTCATCTCCCAGGTGACGTGCCCGGCGCCGTATGTCTTCTCCGAGGGCCTCGTCGACGACGCCGGCGCGCCGCTCGCCGCGACGCCGACGCGCCACCACGTGGTCGCCTTCGACTTCGGCATGAAGAAGAACATGGCGCGGCTGCTCGTGCACAAGGGCTGCAAGGTCACCGTCGTGCCGGCGGCGACGTCGTCGGCGGAGGTGCGGGCGCTGAAGCCCGACGGCGTGCTGCTCAGCAACGGCCCCGGCGACCCGTCGACGGTGCCGCACATCGTCGCGGCCATCCGCGACCTCGTCGGCGAGGTGCCGATCTTCGGCATCTGCATGGGCCATCAGCTGCTGTCGCAGGCCTTCGGTGGTCGTACATACAAGACGCCCTACGGTCACCGCGGCGGCAACCAGCCAGTACTCACCGACGTCGTCGGCGGCGGCCGCGTGCTCATCACGTCCCAGAACCATGGTTTCGCCGTCGAGGAGGCGTCGCTGCCCGCCGGCGTCCGCGCCAACGAGAGCAACGTCTCTGATGGCTCCAACGAGGGCATGGACGCCCGCGACCGTTGGGCATTCTCGGTGCAGTACCACCCCGAGGCGGCGCCCGGTCCGCACGACGCAGAGCTGCACTTCGATCGCTTCATCGCGATGATGGACGCGTTCAAGGCGCAGCAGTCGACGTCGTCGGCGGCGTGAGGGAGCCCATGAAGCGCAAGCTCTTCGTCGCGATGGCGGGCAACATCGGCGCGGGCAAGACCACCGCGGCGAAGCTCCTGAGCCAGACCTTCGGCTTCGAGCTCTTCGACGAGCCCGTCGTCGACAACCGCTTCCTCGCCGACTACTACAAGGACATGCGCCGCTGGAGCTTCACGCTTCAGCTCGAGTTCCTCATCAAGCGCGTCCAACACCACGAGCTGATCCATCGGGTGCCCAAGAGCTGCATCCAGGACCGCACCCTCTACGAGGACCCCGAGGTCTTCGCGAAGTACCTGCATGGCCTCGGCAACATGACGAACACCGAGCTCGACCTGTACTACGAGTACTTCGAGCGGCTGAGCGCCGGCCTGCATAAGCCCGACAAGGTCATCTGCTTCATCGTGCCGTCGGTGACGACGTTGATGGAGCGCATCCAGCAGCGCGGGCGCGCCGAGGAGAAGGGCATGGCGGCGCCGTTCCTCGAGGGCCTCAACGGCTACTACACGGCGTTCCCGACCATCCTGCAGTCGAAGTACGGCATCGATGTCTGGAAGCTCGACGTCACCAGCCTCGACATCCGGCAGGGTGAGGGCCGCGATCGCTTCCTCGCCGAGGCCGAACGCTTCTTCGACGCCTGACCGTCGTCGTCTGAAAAGAAGGACGCGAGCGCCATCTGGCGCTCGCGTGTCGTTCAGGGTGGCCCGTCGCCACGGCGGACGTCACTCGACGGTGACGCTCTTGGCGAGGTTGCGCGGCTGGTCGACGTCCTGACCACGCAGATCGGCGACGTGGTAGCTGAACAGCTGCAGCGGCAGCACGGTGAGCACCGGCTGGGTCCGCTGCGACACCTCGGGCACCCGCAGCACGTGCTCGACGCTGCTGTCGAGGGCGTGGTCGTCGGCGCCGACGACGGCGATGACGCGGCCGCCACGGGCGCGGGTCTCCTCGAGGTTCGAGACCACCTTCTCGTAGCCCGGGCCGGGCGTGGCGAGCACGACGACGGGCATGTGCTCGTCGATGAGGGCGATGGGCCCGTGCTTCATCTCGCCGGCGGCGTAGCCCTCGGCGTGGATGTAGCTGATCTCCTTGAGCTTCAAGGCGCCCTCGAGGGCGATGGGGAACATGAGGCCGCGGCCAAGGAACAGCATGTCGCGCGAGCTCGTGTAGGCCTGGGCGACTGTGCGGATGCTGTCTTCGTGGGCGAGGACCTCGTCCATGGCGACGGGCAGGCGGGCGAGGGCCCGCATATCGTCGAGGAGCTGGTCCTTCGTGATCTGCTGCCGCTCGGCGGCGAGGCGCAGCGCCAGCAGGTGGAAGGCCACGAGCTGGGTCACGAACGCCTTCGTCGACGCCACGCCGATCTCGGGGCCGGCGCGCGTGTAGAGCGTGCCGACGCTGTCGGCGCAGACGCGCGGGATGGCGCTGTCGATGACGTTGCAGATCGCCATCACGTCGGCGCCGCGGCGCTTCACCTCCTTGAGGGCGGCGAGGGTGTCGGCGGTCTCACCGGACTGGGAGACGGCGACGACGAGGGTGCCCTCGTCGAGGATCGGATCGCGGTAGCGCAGCTCGCTGGCGAGGTCGACCTCGCAGGGGATGCGGGCGAGCTGCTCGATGAGGAGGCGGCCGATCAGCCCGGCGTGCCAGCTCGTGCCGCAGGCCGTGATGAGCACGCGCTTCGCGGCGGCGAGGCGCTTCGTGTCGATGCCGTCGAGCACGATGCTGGCGTCTTCGAAGGCGAGGCGGCCGCGCAGCGTGTCGGTGATGGCGCGGGGCTGCTCGAAGATCTCCTTGTGCATGAAGTGCTTGTGGCCGTCCTTCTCGGCCATCGTCGCCGACCAGGAGATCTCCTTCACGGGACGATCGACGCGGTGGCCCTCGGCGTCGACGACGCGGAAGCCCGTCGTGTCGATGGTGCCGGCGTCGCCGTCTTCGATGAAGACGAAGCGGCGGGTGTGGGCGAGGACGGCGGGAACGTCGGAAGCGAGGAACATCTCGCCGTCGCCGACGCCGACCACGAGGGGGCTCGCGAGGCGGGCGAAGGCGATCGTGCCGGGGGTGGCGACGTCGACAACGGCGAGGGCGTAGGCGCCGCGGACGCGGGCGATACCGCGGCGCACGGCCTCGAGCAGGGCGTGACCGGCCTTGCGCTCGACGGCGATGAGGTGCGCGAAGATCTCCGTGTCGGTCTCCGACAGGAACGTGCGGCCGGCGGCCTGCAGCTCGGCGCGCAGCTCCCGGTGGTTCTCGATGATGCCGTTGTGCACGACGGTGATGCCGTCGGACGTGTGGGGATGGGCATTGACCTCGCTGGGACGACCGTGGGTCGCCCAGCGGGTGTGGCCGATGCCGACCGTGCCGACGCAGGGCTCGGCCTGCAGGCGCTGCCGCAGCGCCGCGAGCTTGCCGACGGCGCGGCGCACCGTCATGTGGCCGGCGTCGTCGATCGTGCAGACGCCGGCGGAGTCGTAGCCGCGATACTCGAGGCGGGCGAGCCCCTCGATGAGCAGGGGCTCAGCCTGACGATGACCGCTGTAGCCGACGATGCCGCACATTCTGCACCTCACGTCACAAACACTTCACACACCCATGGCGTACCACCGCAACGGCACGTGTGCAGGGGGCATTCCGTTTCCTGCGGCAGGTCGCTACGCCTCGCCACGGAACCCGATCCGGAGTGAGCGATGACCCGTCTCCTGCCCCTTGCGCTGCTTGGAATCGTCGGCCTGCTCGGCTGCCCCACCACCCCCGAGGAGGAGGAGCCCCGTCGTCGCCCCGGCGAGGGTGAAGGTGAGGGTGAGGGCGAAGGAGAGGGTGAGGGCGAAGGCGAAGGCGAAGGCGAGGGCGAGGGCGAAGGCGAGGGCGAGGGCGAAGGCGAAGGCGAGGGTGAAGGTGAAGGCGAGGGCGAAGGCGAAGGCGAGGGCGAGGGCGAAGGCGAAGTGGCCGACGGACTCGACGAGGTCCGGGCGGCGGCAGCTGGCGCCGTCAGCATCAACGTGACCGGCGCCGTCGTGACCTACGTCCGCCCCAACCTCGGCAACTTCGATGAGGCGGGCTTCTTCGCCCAGCAGTCGTCGACCGGCCCGGCGGTGTTCGTCGTCGGCGACCACGCGGTGTCGGCGGGTGACGTGGTGAGATTCACGGCGACCAGCGTCGGCAACCAGGACGGTCTCCTGGGTGTGCTGACCCTTGAGAACCTCCAGGTGACCGGCGCGGCCAACCTCGCCTCCGTCATCCAGGACCTCAGCGCCGACGCCGAGCTCGTGACGGGCATCGACCAGCGCGAGAGCGAACTCGCCCGCGTCACGCTCACGCTGACGGCCGACCCGACCACGGCCTCGGGCGGCGCGCGCAAGGGCACGTCGTCAACGGCGGGCGGCACCACCCCGACGTTCCGTCACTTCGAGTCGGCGGCGGCGGGGCTGCGCAACGGCTGCATCGTCACCGTCGAGTCGCCGCTCGGCCGCTTCAACGCCGAGGTCCAGGTCACGGTGTGGGAGATCGAGCAGATCGTGGCCGTCGATGAGTGCCTGGCCTCCGTCGTGGGCGCCAGCGTCATCGACGCCAACACCGTCACCGTGAACTTCAGCCGCGCCGTCGACGCCTCCAGCGTTCTCGCCAACGGCAGCCAGTTCACCATCAACGGCCTCGCCGTCACCGCTGCCACCGCCACCGGCAACAGCGTGACCCTCACGACGGCGGACCAGACCCCGGGCACCAGCTACACCGTCGAGGTCGGCACGACCGTTCTCGACATCTTCGGCGGGCTCTACGACGAGGCGGCGAGCACGGCGGGCTTCACGGGCTTCCAGCCGGCGCAGGGCTGCCCCGCCGTCGGCGGCGGCGTGTTCATCTCCGAGGTCGCCGACACCCTCAACACCGGCGGCCGCTTCGTCGAGCTGTTCAACGCGGGCGCGACCCCTGTCGACCTCTCGACGTTCTCGCTGCGCCTGTACTCCAACGGTGCGTCGGCCATCTCGCAGCAGGTGACGCTCAACGGGACGATCCCGTCCTGCGGCACCTTCATCGTCGTCAACAACGCGACGAACTTCGCGACCGTGTTCCCCGGCGTCACCCCGAACCAGACCGCGGCGGCCGTCATCAACGCCAACGGCGATGACGTCTTCGAACTCGCCAACGGTGGCGTCGGCGTGGACGTCTTCGGCGTCATCGGCGTCGACGGCACGGGCCAGCCCTGGGAGTTCACCGACAGCATCGCCCGCCGCAACGCCAACGTCGTCGCTGGCGCCACGGCCTTCGACGTCGCCCAGTGGACGATCGCGGGCGACGCTGCCGGCGTGCCCACGCCCGGCGTCCGCTGACCTCGGCGAGGCCTCGCTGGCCTCGTCTCTGCGCAGGCCCGCTAGCAGGTGCTGAAAAACGGCTTTGCGTTTTTCAGCACCTGCTAGGTGTTGATCCGGCCTCGTCGGAGACGAGGCCCAGAAGTACCTAGCAGGGTTGCTGAAAAAGGCCCAAAGCGGCCTTTTTCAGCAA
>Ga0172373_10001748_pt1 | contig 34644 bp, 37 predicted proteins | sample Lak10m_2_FD_114546 | JGI IMG/M metagenome (GOLD analysis project Ga0172373, IMG submission 114546) | Freshwater microbial communities from Kabuno Bay, South-Kivu, Congo - kab_092012_10m | ecosystem: Environmental > Aquatic > Freshwater > Lake | place: Democratic Republic of the Congo...
ACATCACGGCTCGCCGCAACGTTGAAGGGAAGGCGGCGAAACAATCGGGACGGCGATATCGGCCCGTTCTTCCGTCCGCCCAAGACCCGGCTGACCGGCTCTGGCGGGGCCAATGACATCGCCTGCGGCGCCAAGCGCCGCGCCGAACGGGTCGATCATGTCAACTCGCCGGGATATCTGGACGGCGGCCCATCGGCCACCATCATCCCCCTGGGAATCCTGCGCCCAACCACACCACCCGCGAGTTCGAGCTGGACCGCTGGTACAGCTTTTCCAGCCCCGACGAAACCCGCGCCAGAACCGACTGCAGAAGAGCTAGGACTGTCTCAGTTAAAGCCGATGGAATCCCATTTAAAGGCAGAACAGACAACCTCATCGAGCGTTTCTTCCCCAAGGGCATTCCTGCGCATTCATCTGGTTCAAATGGAGGTCAACGCCATTCATGGCAATATCAACCAATGGCTTTATCCGCGTCCATGACCTCGCACGGCACCGCCTGTTGTACGTCCATTACAATAATATTTAATATATATTCATGTTTTTGCGTGCGATTGCGGATATTTGCTTTCTCTCTTGAAATATCTCCTTGGAAACGCACAGGATATTGACGTCGTCTGGCGGCAATGCAGGGCTGGAGTGTCCTGAGGCAGGCATGCGGACGGCTCACGAAGGGCGGGGCAATGGCGGACGGCGGGTTTCACGCGATACCTCTGCGATCACCAACGAGCAGGTGCTGCAGGCCAATCCCCTGATGAGCGGCACCGGGGCGGCCGAATGGGTCGACCGTCTGCGACCGAGATGAAAGAGAAGAGCCGGGGCCGGAAAGCAAACCCGAGGGAACATCGGTGCGGCCGTACAGGGAGGAACGGGGCATGCTGAAGAACATCGGAATCGGAGTGAAGCTGTCGTTGATGACCGCGGGAGGTATCGTGACGGCCATCGTCATCGGTATTGCCGCCATCGCCGGCATCCAGCACGTCGACGGGGCATTGCGGCAATACGTGACCGAGGTGGCCGAGCCGCAGGCCCGGGTGGCCCGCATCAACGAACTGATGCAGGAGAACTATCGGCAGCTGTTTGCCGCCGCCCTCCACGATCCCGGCAAGGAGGCGGCGAAGCACCACGATCATCCCACCACCATGCATACCGGAAAAATCCTGGCCAATGCCGCCGAGATCACCCGGCTGTGGGAGGACCTGAAGGCCGGCGGTCTGGCCGGGCGCCGGCCCGATCTGGTGGAGCGCTACGAACGCGACCGCGGCGCCTATGTCCGTGACGGCCTCAAGGCCGGAATCGCCCTGGTCGAGAAGGGCGAATGGGCGGCGCTGGAGATCCATCTGACCAAGGTGGTGCTCCCTCTTTACAATACCGCCAAGAAGGCCGGCGAGGAAACGGCGGCCGAACTGCGCGACCACGGCGCCGCGATCCAGGACGGTGCCGCGGAGGCGGTCGGAACCACCAGGACGGCGACCCTGGTCATCGTGGCGGTCGCACTGGCCCTGGCGTCTCTGGCCGCCCTGCTGATCGGGCGGTCCATCCGCTCCCCCCTCAATGCCGTGGTCACGGCGATCGAGGCCATCCACCAGGGCCACACCGCGGTCCGCTTCGACAGCGCGGAACGGCGGGATGAACTCGGCGTGCTGATGCGAGCGGTGAACGAGTGGGCGGGTGCCGTCGAAACCGCGGAACGGGCACAGGCCGAGCGCAGGGAAGCTGAAGCGCGCGAGCATCGCCGGATCCAGGAGGAGATGCTGAGGATCGCCGAGAAGTTCGAAAGGCAGGTGCGCCAGACGGTGGCCGAAATCGTCAAGTCGGTGGATTTCCTCGATGGCAACGCCGAGGGATTACAGGAAGCCGCCCGCGAGACCCTGAAGAAGAGCGCGGCGGTGGCGGCGGCGACCCAGCAGGCCACCGCCAACATCCAGACGGTGTCCGCGGCAGGGACCGAACTGTCTGCCTCGATCCAGGAAATCTCGCGGCAGGTCCAGCAGGCGGCCTCCATCTCCGACACCGCGAGAGGCGAGGCCGTCGCCGCCAATGGCCGCATCGGCACCCTGGCCGAAGCGGCGACCCGGATCGGCGAGGTCGTCAGCCTGATCAACGGCATCGCCAGCCAGACCAACCTGCTGGCGCTCAACGCCACCATCGAGAGCGCCAGGGCCGGCGAGGCCGGCAAGGGCTTCGCCGTGGTCGCGGGCGAGGTCAAGACCCTCGCCGGGCAAACCTCGCGCGCGACCGAGGATATCGGCCGCCAGATCTCGTCGGTGCAGGGCGAGACCCAGGCCACCGTCCAGGCCATCCGCGGCATCACCGCAACCATCACCCAGATCGGCGAACTGTCCACCGCCATCGCCGGGGCCGTCGAGGAACAGGGCGCCGCCACCGCCGAGATCGCCCGCAACGTCGAGGAGGCCTCGCGCGGCACCAATGATGTCGCCACCGCCATCAGCGAAGTCGCCGACGCGGCTTCCGAGACCGAGCAGATGGCCCAGGGCGTGATCCGCATCGTCGGCAAGCTGGTGGCTTCCAGCGAGGCGCTGGAGCACGAGGCGGAAGAGTTTCTACGCGAGGTCAAGAACGGATGAGGAAAAACCCGCCCCTTGCACTCACGGCGCTGACCATCCACGTCGCGCCGCCACTCCCTCCCCGCAGGCGCGGAATGGCGCGCATTCTCATAGCGGGGATCGGCATGGTGGTCCTGCTCGCGTTATGGAGTTCCCGATGAGAAGGGGCCGCGACGATCCCATCGGCAATGCCAGATCCGCGATCCGCACCGTCGACACACGGGCGGCCGCCCGCGATTCCGTGCCCTCGGCCCCGCCCGCGTGGGGATCCGGCACCGTCGAGACGCCCGCCGCCACCGCCGGGGTTCCCACCGGCACCCTCGTCGGGCGGAAGGCGGCGGCGTATCCATAGCGTCGGCGGCACACCAATTCCCGTACAAAGGTGTGGCCATACAGCCACCGGAACGGGTGAAGCGCGACAAGAGAAATACATCTACAGTTCATCATGAATAAAAACTGTATCTAGAATAATGTAAGGGTGCTTGACACGAGTCAATCGACGGGCGAGGTAACGGATGATCGCGGCATTTTCAGATAATCTGCTGTCGCCATTGATGGTTATTCTTGCAGCACAGGCGGTGATTACCGTCTCGGCCGCCCTGATGGCTACGCTGTTATGTGGCGCCCATGCAGCCGCCTCGGCGGCAATCGGCGGCGTTGTCGCCATGTCCGGCGCGCTGGCGCTGGCATGCCGGGTGCGGACGATGGTGTCGCGCCCCGGCTTGGCCCACCTAGCCGCCGAGCGGCTGGCCCTGCATCTGGCGATGTTCGTGCTGGCGCTGGGCGTGTTGCGATTGTCGCCGGTGCCGATGCTCTCCACCTTCGCCGTCGCCCAACTCGGCTATCTCGCCGCGTTCCGCGTCACGCCCCCGACCTTCGACGGAACTTCGCCATGACTGCCGAGCCGTCCTATTCCGCCGTGACTCCAGGGGCCTACATCCAACACCACCTGACCAACCTTCATTCCGGCGAGGGGTTCTGGGCCATCAACTGGGATACCCTGGTAATTGGCTGGCTGTTGGCCGTGTTGCTGATCCTGGCCGGATGGCGGGTGGGCAGACGCCTGAACGCCAATGCCCCCACCGGCCTGCAAAATGTGCTGGAAACGCTGGTCGAGTTCATCGACCAGCAGGTACGCGAGATGACCGACGGCCACAACCCACTGATCGGACCGCTGGCGCTGACCATCTTTGCCTGGGTGTTCCTGATGAACGCCATGGACCTGCTGCCGGTCGACCTGCTGCCTTCGGTCGCCGGGCTGTTCGGGCTACCGGCGTTGAAGTCGGTGCCGACCACAGATCTGGGGACGACATTCGGCCTCAGCCTCAGCGTGTTCGCGCTGATCATCTACACCAACATCCGCATCAGGGGCGTGCGGGGCTACCTGAAGATGTTCCTCTGCCATCCCTTCGGCAAATGGCTGGCTCCGATCAATGTGGTGATGACCCTGATCGAGGAGGTGGCCAAACCACTCAGCCTCGGCCTGCGCCTGTTTGGCAACATGTTCGCGGGCGAGTTGATCTTCCTGCTGATCGCCCTGCTGCCGTGGTGGGCCATGTGGGTACCTGGCGGCGCCTGGGCCGTGTTCCATATCCTGATCATCGCGCTGCAGGCCTTCATCTTCATGCTGTTGACAGTGACCTATCTCGGCATGGCGCACAAAGACGTCCATTAACGACGAAGAGGATCCAGACGATGACTCCCGATACGATCGCCCTGATCTACGCCCACACCGCCATCGGTGCGGCTCTCATCATCGCTGCCGCCGGCATCGGTTCGGCGCTGGGATGGGGGCTGATCTGCTCACGCTATATCGAGGGCATTTCCCGCCAGCCGGAACTGCGCTCGCAACTGACCGGCCAGATGCTGTTCACCGGCGGCCTGATGGAGGCCTTCCCGATGATCGTGCTCGGCATCGCCATGTGGTTCGTGCTGGCCAATCCCTTCGTCGACGCCGCGAAATCGGCGACCGGCGGCTGAGCATGGCCGCCGCTGGGGCCGAGAGCGAACGCAAAGAGGATCCCGCTCATGAACATCACGGCAACTTTGTTCGGCCAGATGCTGACCTTCGCGGTACTGGTCTGGTTCGTCAACCGGGTGCTGTGGGCGCCGCTGACCCAGGTGATGGCCGGCCGCACCCGCCGCATCGATGAGGGGCTGCGGGCGGGCGAGAACGGCCGCCAGCAGGAGCGCCTGGCCCGCCAAGAGGCTGAGCGCATGATCACCGCCGCCCGCCAGACCGCTGGCGAGATTCTGGCCCAGGCCCGCGAGCGTCAGGCCGAGATTGTCGAGGATGCCAAGCGCGAGGCTCACGAGGAGGCTCGCCGCCTGCTGGCGGCGGCCGAGTCCGAGGTGGCACGCAAGACGGACCAAGCCCGCGAGCGGCTGCGCCGCGAACTCGCCGCGCTGGTGCTGGAGGGGGCGGGACGTGTGGTGGCGGCCGAGATGGACGACGGCCGTCATACCGTCCTGCTCGAAGACCTGGCCGCCAAATTGTGAGGGTAGACCGATGTCTGATTCCGCTGCCGTGGCCCGCCCCTACGCCCGCGCGGTGTTCGACATGGCCCGCGACGAGGACATGCTCGCCGGCTGGTCCGATATCCTGGCGCTGATGGCGGCCCTGGTCGCGGTGCCCGAGATGGCCTCGGCCATCGACAACCCCGCCGTCGAGCGAAACGACATACTGGAGGTCATGTTCGACCTGGGCGGCGACCGCTTCAATGAACCCGCACGCAACCTGCTACGGGTACTCTCGGACAACCGCCGCCTGCCGCTGCCGCCGCAGATAGCCATCCAGTACGAGGCGTTGCGGGCCGAAGAGGAGCGGCTCTCGACCGCCGCGGTGGTCACCGCCCGGCCGATCTCGCCGGCCCAACAGGACAACCTGCGCCGGACACTGGAAGCCTCGCTCGGTCGCCGGGTGAGGCTGGAATACACGGTGGACAAGCGGCTGATTGGCGGCGCGATGATCCGCATCGGCGACAAGGTAATCGATGGCTCGGCGCTGGGGCGCCTGGGCGGCCTGGCCCGCGAACTGGTTTGACGGCAGCGCCCGCAAAGGAAGGAAGATTGCAAATGCAGATCGATCCCACCGAGATCGCCAGCCTCATCCGCGATCGGATCCGGGACTACCAGGCCTCCAGCGCCTTCTGCTCGGTGGGCACGGTGGTGGCCCTCAGCGATGGCATCATCCGGGTCCACGGTCTGGCCGACGTGATGGCCGGCGAGATGGTGGCCCTCCCGGGCCAATCACCCGGCAAGAGCACCACCGGCATCGCCATGAACCTGGAGCGCGGCTCGGTCGGCGTGGTGGCTCTTGGCAGCACCAGGCACATCACCGAGGGCGACGAGGTGCGCTGCACCGGGCGTATCCTCGAAGTGCCGGTCGGACCGGGACTGCTCGGCCGGGTCGTCGACGCACTGGGCACCCCCATTGACGGCAAGGGGGCCATCGATGCCCCCGACCGCTCGCCGGTCGAGAAGATGGCCCCGGGCGTCATCACCCGCCAGTCGGTGTCGCAGCCCCTGCAGACCGGCATCAAGGCCATCGATGCGATGGTGCCGATCGGGCGCGGCCAGCGCGAGCTGATCATCGGCGACCGCCAGACCGGCAAGACCGCCATCGCCATAGACACCATCATCAACCAGAAGGGCTCGGGGGTGAAGTGCATCTACGTGGCGATCGGTCAGAAAGCCTCGTCGGTCGCAGCAGTGGTGCGCAAGCTCGAGGAACACGGTGCCATGTCCCACACCACCGTGGTGTCGGCCGGCGCCGCCGACCCGGTGGCGATGCAGTATGTCGCCCCCTATGCCGGCTGCGCCATGGGGGAATACTTCCGCGACCGAGGCGAGGACGCGCTGATCGTCTATGACGACCTAACCAAGCACGCCTGGGCCTACCGCCAGATATCGCTGCTGCTGCAGCGCCCGCCGGGACGCGAGGCCTATCCCGGCGATATCTTCTACCTGCATTCCCGCCTGCTGGAGCGTGCCGCCCGCGTCAACACCGCCTATGTCGAGGAGGCCACCGGCGGCGCCGTCACCGGCCGTACCGGCTCGCTGACCGCCCTGCCGGTGATCGAGACCCAGGCGGGCGACGTCTCGGCCTTCGTGCCCACTAACGTCATCTCGATCACCGACGGTCAGATATTCCTGCAGACCGACCTGTTCAACGCCAATATCCGCCCGGCCATCAGCGCCGGCCTGTCGGTATCGCGCGTCGGCGGCGCGGCCCAGACCCCGATCGTCAAGAAGCTGGGCGGCGGTGTCCGCCTAGCCCTGGCGCAGTACCGCGAATTGGCTGCCTTCGCCCAATTGTCCTCGGATCTCGATCTGGCCACCCAGAAGCAACTGGAGCGCGGTCAGCGCATCACCCAGTTGATGAAGCAGCGGCAATATGCGCCCCTGTCGGTGGCCCGCCTCGCGGTATCGCTGTTCGCCGCCGAACGCGGCTATCTCGACGCAGTGCCTGTAGACAAGGTACTGGCCTTCGAGGAGTCGCTGCATCATGCCATGCAGGCCCGCCGCGGCGCGCTGATGGCACGCATCGACGCCAATCCGGCACTCGACGCCGAAGCCGAGGCAGGGCTGGTCGCAGCTCTCGACAATTTCATCGCCCACCACGCCTGGTAGGGGGCCATCGCATGTCGCTGCACGAAATCCGCGGCAAGATCGAAAGCGTTGACGGTGTCAGCCAGATCACCCGCGCCATGGAGATGGTCGCAGGCAGCAAAATGCGCCAGGCCGAGGAGCGCATGGCCGCCTCGCGCCACTATGCCGGGCACATGCGCAAGATCATCGGCCACCTCGCCCGCGCCCGGCCCGAATACCGCCATCCCTGGATGCGTGAGCGCACCGTGGCCAAAGTCGGCTATGTAGTGGTCTCGACGGACCGGGGTCTGTGCGGCGGACTCAACGCGGCGCTGTTCCGGCACACCCTCGCCCATATGGCCGAATGGCACGGCCGCGGCACCCCCATCGATGTCTGCACCATCGGAACCAAGGCGCAGGCAATGTTCCGCCGCACCCCCTGCACCATGGTGGCCCACGCCGCCCGTTTGGGCGACGCCCCCCATGTCGAGCAATTGATCGGTGCCGTCAGCGCGCTGCTCGATGATTTCGGGCAAGGCGGCATCGACCGGCTGTTCGTCGCCTATAACCACTTCGGCGGTGCGATGACCCAGACCCCTGCCATCGAGCAGTTACTGCCCCTGGTCCCCGCCGACGACGAGCGGCTGCGCCACCACTGGGACTACCTCTACGAGCCAGATGCGCGACCGATGGTGGCCTTGGTGCTGCAGCGCTACGTCGAGTCGCAGATCTATCAGGCCGTGGTCGAGAACCTCGCCTGCGAGCAGGCCGCCCGCATGGTCGCCATGCGCAGTGCCACCGGCAATGCCGAGGATCTGATCGACGAGTTGCGGCTCGATTACAACAAGTCCCGCCAAGCCCGCATCACTCAGGAACTGGCGGAAATCTCCGGAGGCGCGCGGGCCTCGGGGACTGGCAGATAAACGTTACCGGCAATTACGACAGAAAGGCGCAAGGCATGGACAACGGCAGCGTGGTGCAGATCGTCGGCCCGGTGGTGGACGTGGAATTTCCCCGCGGCAAGGTACCGCGCATCCTCGACGCCCTGCATATCGGCGGGCGGAACCTGACCCTGGAGGTCCATCAGCAGATGGGCGACTGCGTGGTGCGCACCATCGCGATGGGCTCGACCGATGGGCTGAAGCGAGGCATGCCGGTGGCCGATACCGGGCGTCCGATCCTGGTGCCGGTGGGCCGCGGGGCGCTCGGGCGGATCATGGACGTGCTGGGCCGCCCGGTTGATGGCGCCGGCCCCGTGGTTGCCGACGAATTCCGCCCCATCCACCGCGATGCTCCGCCCTTTTGCGAACAGAAGGCGGAGGCCGAACTGCTGGAGACCGGCATCAAGGTGATCGACCTGATCTGCCCCTTCGCCAAAGGCGGCAAGGTCGGCCTGTTCGGCGGCGCCGGCGTTGGCAAGACGGTGACGCTGATGGAACTGATCCGCAACGTCGCCGCCGAGCACAGCGGCTATTCGGTGTTCACCGGCGTCGGCGAACGCACCCGGGAGGGCAACGACTTCTACCATGAAATGAAGGAGGCCGGTGTGCTCGACAAGGTCGCCCTGGTCTACGGCCAGATGAACGAGCCCCCCGGCAACCGCCTACGGGTGGCGATGACCGGGCTGACCATGGCCGAGTACTTCCGCGACGAGGGCCGCGACGTGCTGCTGTTCGTCGACAACATCTACCGCTACACCCTGGCCGGCACCGAGGTCTCGGCGCTGCTGGGGCGCATGCCATCGGCGGTGGGCTACCAGCCGACTCTGGCCTCGGAGATGGGCGAGCTACAGGAGCGCATCACCTCGACCCGCACCGGCTCGATCACCTCGATCCAGGCGGTCTACGTGCCGGCCGACGACCTGACCGACCCCTCACCCGCCACCACATTCGTCCATCTCGACGCCACCCTGGTGCTGTCGCGCAAGATCGCCGAGTTGGGTATCTACCCCGCCGTCGACCCGCTGGCATCGACCAGCCGCCAGCTCGACCCACTGGTGGTCGGCTCCGAGCACTACGAGGTGGCCCGCGCCGTCCAGGGCACCCTGCAGCGCCACAAGGAACTGAAGGACATCATCGCCATCCTCGGCATGGACGAGCTGTCCGACGACGACCGCCGCACCGTCAACCGCGCCCGCAAGATCCAGCGTTTCCTCAGCCAGCCCTTCTTCGTGGCCGAGGTGTTCACCGGTCAAGCCGGCGCCTACGTCCCCCTGGCCCAGACCATCCGCGGCTTCAAGGCGATCGTCGAGGGCGGTTGCGACGACCTGCCCGAGCAGGCCTTCTACATGGTCGGCACCATCGACGAGGCCATCGCCAAGGCCAGGAGCCTGTAGCCCATGTCCCTCGCCCTCCATGTCGACGTCGTCAGCGCCGAGGACCAGATCCACTCCGGCGAGGCCGAGATGGTGTTCGCCCCCGCCGTGATGGGCGAGGTCGGCATCACCCCCCGCCACGCGCCGCTGCTGACCATGATGCGGGCCGGCGACGTGCGCATCCGCCTGCCGGGGGGCACGACGCTGTCGCTGTTCGTCTCGGGCGGCATCCTGGAGGTGCAGCCCCACGCCGTCACCATCCTGTCCGACACCGTGCTGCGCGCCGAGGACATCGACGAGGCCGAGGCCGACGAAGCCCGCCGATTGGCCGAGCAGGCCCTGAAAGGTGAAATTGCCCGCCTGAGCTATGCCGAGGCCCAGATCCAACTGACCGAGGCGCTGGCTAAGCTGCGGGTGGTACGGCTGATGAAACTTCAGCGGTGAGGCCAGTTCACTCGCCTATCATGTCTATGCCAGCCGATTGTAAGCCAGCAGCAAACCACCCCCTGACTTGCAGGCAGTGATACGCGGGAGTTTGCCCCCTCCTGCTGCCATCGTGCTGCCGCGGGGATTGGGACTGGCAAGAATGGCGGCAGAGCACATCAAGGAGATCGACCATGACCGAATTGACGAAGCGGGTGGCCGAAGGAGCCGCCCCAGGGTGATCGCATTTGGCGATCACCCTGGGAAACGACCCGAGACGGGTTGCAGTTCACGGCGTGATCCCGATATTCTTACTGGTAAGGAATTTGGAATGGAGCGTCCCGATGGAACTCGCCCGCATCACGTCGAAGGGGCAAATGACGATCCCGAAGAAGGTCCGCGACGCCGCCCATCTGACGGCGGGCGATGTGGTGGCTTTCGTCGTCGAGAACGATCAGGTGTCGATTCGCAAGGTCGTACCCGGCGGCGATGACTATCTGCGGGCGGTCCAGGGAACGCTGGGGGAATGGAGCAGCCCCGAGGACGAGGAGGCTTGGCGTGGACTTTGAGCCCTTCGACGTCGTGGTGGTGCCGTTCCCTTTCACCGACAAGGTGGGAACCAAAAGGCGCCCTGCTCTGGTGGTGTCGTCGGCATCGTTCAACGGACATCATGATCAGGTGGTCCTGGCCATGATCACCTCGGCCAAGCAGAGCGATTGGCCCAGCGATGTCCAACTGGAAGAATGGACGGCAGCCGGTTTGACTGTGCCCTGCCGGGTGCGCTTCAAGCTGTTCACCTTGGACCGCGGCACGGTCCTAAAAAAGGCGGGAGCCCTCTCGCCGCACGACCGAGCCACCGTGCAGCGCGCCCTGTCGCAAAGCCTGGCGGGCGCTTAACGCGCCAGACCGGGAAACCGCCGGGCGGTGTAGGTGATGGAGGGGAACGCCTTGTTGCCGATGTCGAGCATGCGGGCACGGCCGGTGACACGTAGTCAGGCATCCACGCTGGTCCCGCACAAAGGTACAGAACCCTGGGACCTCCCCGTCGCTTGAAAGCCCGGGTGGGTGTAGTCGGGCCCGTGGGACATCCTGGTGTGGTGGTGCCGAAGCTGATGCCGACAGCACGAATGGAGGGATGGGGGACGATCGCTCAAGGACTGAAGACGGTACGCATGGACAGCATTGAAATCAACCTCCGGCAACGTGCTGATCGCGGAAGAATGTCATAATGCGCTAATCATCATCAGGGCTGTCTATCTGCCCAGGGCTGGACAATGAAAGGAACACTCTGCGAATATTTACTGCGATCGCATTGTCATGGAGGATGCGGTTCCAACGACACATCTGCTCCACGAGCCAATCTATCTGAGATCCGTCCAGGGCCGATCCCTGTGGTATGAAGTGTCCGCTGAGATTTCCCGATACTCGGTGTCCGGCATCGTCCAAGACACCCTCTATGAGTTCGGTCGGCAAGCCCACGAAGCTTGGGCTGGCCAGCAAGGAAGCGGTCTCTGGGCGATGGTCCGCAGCCCAGGCTGCGGCTTCGGTCAAGGCCGACACCAATCTGCATGCCGTATCGGCATGGGCTTCGGCCCACGCGCGCGTCATTCCCAGCACCTTTTCCGGGGCGGCCGGGGCGACGTCGTCCTTGGTGGCGATGACAATTCCATGCCCTTCCGCCTGGGCCAGAACGTTCCAGGGTTCGCCGACGCAGAAGCCATCCACCATACCTGACATGAGGTTCTCGACCATGCGGACAGGGGGGATGACCAGCAATTCCACCTGATCGGTTTCCAGCCCCCCAGCCGCCAGCCACAGGCGCAGTTCGTAATCGTGGCAGGAGAACGGATAGACCGAGGCCAGACGCAGACGCGGCAGGCCGTCGGCCTGGCGTTTGCTTGCCACCTTGGCCAGAGCGCGGGCCGAATGGGCCGGCGGACCCGACATGGCGTGCGAATCCGCTTCCCGCATCGCACGATAAAGGGATGTGGACACGGTTATGGCATTGCCGCCCCGCCCCAGCCCCAGCGGCGCCAGCATCGGGACCTTCGGCGTCCCCCCCAGCCCCAAGGTCATGGCGATGGGCATGGGGGCCAGCATGTGGGCGGCATCGAGCACGCCGAAGGCCACCTTGTCGCGGATGGCCGCCCAGGACGGCTCGCGGCTGAGCCGCAGCCGCAGCCCGTGGTTCCCGGCGAAACCCATTTCGTGCGCCGCGACGATCACCGCGCAATCGACCAGGGGAATGAACCCGATGCGGACTTCGTCCATGGTCTAAAGCTCCATCTCGAAGGCGGTGATCACGCTTTGGGCGATCTCCACCATTTTGCGGTTCTGGCGCATGGCGGCCTGACGCAGTGCGGCATGGGCATCGTTCTCGGCCATACCGCGCTTTTGCATCAGCAATCCCTTGGCCTTTTCGATCACCTTGCGCTCGGCCAACTGGCTGACCGCCTCATCGCGCTCGCGGCGCAGCTTATCGAAGGCGGCGAAGCGTCCCACCGCCATCTCGACGATGGGGCGCACGCGCTCCTTTTTCAGGCCATCCACCACATAGGCCGACACCCCCGCCTCGATGGAGGCGGTGATGGAGGCGCTGTCGGACTGATCGACGAACATGGCGATGGGGCGGCGAACCTCGCGGCTGACCTGGAACATGCTTTCCAGGGTATCGCGGTCGGGATTGGCCAGATCAATGATCACCACGTCGGGGGCCAGCGCCTGCACCCGCTGCGTCAGGTTGGCCATGGACCGGATGGTCATGACACGGGCGTAACCGGCCTCGACCAGCCCCTGTTCGAGGATGGCGGCACGATCGGCATTGTCGTCGATCACGAGGATGTTGAGATCCCGGCCGGCATGTCCCATCAGGCCGCCTTTTTCCTGCCGTGGGCGCCGGTTTCGTATTCCTCCAGGAAGGACAGCACCTCTTCGCGGTATTCGTAGTAACGGGGATGCTCCAGCAGCGCTCGGCGGGTGCGCGGACGTGGGATGTCCACGTCGAGAATCTTGCCGATGCGGGCGTTGGGACCGTTGGTCATCATCACCACGCGGTCGGCCAGCAGGATGGCTTCGTCCACGTCATGGGTGACACAGACCGCGGTGACCTGGGTGCGGGTCCAGACCTCCATCAGCACCTCCTGCAATTCCCAGCGGGTCAGGGAATCGAGCATGCCGAACGGTTCGTCCAGCAGCAACAGTTTGGGCGACAGGGCAAAGGCGCGGGCGATGCCGACACGCTGTTTCATGCCGTTGGACAGTTCCGAGGCCAATTTATCCTTGGCATCGGCCAGTCCTACCCGTTCCAGGTAATAATGGACGATGTCCTTGCGCTCGGCGGGCGCGGCGTGGGGATAGACGCGGTCCACCCCCAACGCCACGTTCTGAATGGCCGTCAGCCAGGGGAACAGGCTGGGGGCCTGGAACACCACCGCACGATCCGGCCCGGCGGCACTGACTTCACGGCCGTCCAGGATGATGCCGCCGGCAGAGACGTCAGTCAGGCCGGCGGTCATGGTCAGAACCGTGGATTTGCCGCAGCCGGAATGGCCGATCAGGGAGATGAACTCGCCCTTCTTCATTTTCAGATTGAATCCGTCCACCACGGTCAAGGGACCCTTGGGGGTGGGGAAGACCTTGCTGATCTGCGAGAATTCCACATAGCGGTCGGGATTGTTGACCTGGGCGGCATCGCGATAGGCCTTGGGCGGCGCCTGGGTCACGGGAAGCACGTCGGGAAGGGTGGTGCCGCCCTGCTGGCCGGCGGAGCGTCGCATGCCCACCCCCATCAGATACTCGGTGATCTCGGCACGCAGCCGCTTGAACGCCGCGTCGCCGTTCATGGCAGAACGGTCGCGCGGGCGGGGCAGACCTACGGTGAATGCCGGCCCCAGCGTGGCCCCCGGACCCGGATTGAGCGGGATGATGCGGTCGGCCAGCAGGATGGCCTCGTCCACGTCGTTGGTGATCAGCACCACCGTCTTCTTTTCCTGCTCGCGGATGGCGTCGATCTCGTCCTGGAGCTTCGCCCGGGTCAGGGCATCCAGGGCCGACAGCGGTTCGTCCAGCAGCAGGATGTCCGGGGTCATGGCCAGGGCACGGGCCACCGCCACCCGCTGGCGCATGCCGCCCGACAGTTCGGCGGGGCGGCGGTCCACCGCATGGGCCAGCCCCACCATGCGAATGTACTTGGCGGTCCAGGCATCGCGCTCGGCCTGGGGCAGGATCTTGGCGGTGGCATCCACCGCCAGGGCCACGTTGCCCTCCACCGTCAGCCACGGCATCAGCGAATAGTTCTGGAACACCACGCCGCGATCGGCCCCCGGCCCGGTGACGGGCTGGCCGCGCAGCAGGATTTCGCCCTGATCAGGAGGGGTCAAACCGGCCATCAGCGACACCAGTGTGGTCTTGCCCGAGCCGGAAAAGCCCAGTATGGCGATGAACTCGCCCTCCTGGATGGCCAGGTCGATGCCCTTCAGCACCGGATTGGCGCCGTAGCCCTTTGAAACGCCCTTGAGTTCGAGAATGGTCGTCATGGCGCCTCTCCTAGCGGGTAGCCGAGTAGGTGAACATGGATTGCAGGGCCATCATCACCCGGTCCAGGGCGAAGCCGATCAGGCCGATGGTGAAGACCGCCACCATGATCTTGGCCAGCGACTGCGACGAGCCGTTCTGGAACTCGTCCCATACGAACTTGCCCAGGCCGGGATTCTGGGCCAGCATTTCCGCGGCGATCAGCACCATCCAGCCCACGCCCAGCGACAGGCGCATGCCGGTGAAGATGAAGGGCAGCGCCGAAGGCAGAACCAGCTTGCGCACCGACGTCCACCACGACAGTTGCAGCACCCGGCCGACATTCATCAGATCCTTGTCGATGGAGCCGACGCCGACCGCGGTGTTGATCAGGGTGGGCCACAGCGAGCACAAGGTCACGGTGATGGCCGAATTGAGGAAGCTTTTCTGAAACATCGGATCATCGCTGACATAGGTGGCGCTGACCACCATGGTGACGATGGGCAGCCAAGCCAGCGGCGACACCGGCTTGAACACCTGGATCAACGGGTTGAGGGCGGCATTGGCGGTCTTGGACAGACCCGACAGCACCCCCAGCGGTACCGCCACCAAAGAAGCCAGCACAAAGCCCATGAACACCGTCTTCAGGCTGGTGGCGATCTGGTCCAGATAGGTGGGTTTGCCGGTATATTGCCGCACCTTCACTTCCGCGGCGGGATCGGCGGCCTTCTGTTCGGCGTTGCGCTTGGCCTGGCGTTCGTAAAAGGCCACTTCCTTGGTCCGTTCGGCCTTGTGATCGGCCCACAGGTTGCCAGCCTGCTCCCAGACTTGAAGCGGGCCGGGAACGGCTCCCAGACTGGTCTGCACGCGGGGAGCCAAACTTCCCCACAGCATCAGGAAGGCAAGGACGGCCAGCAGCGGCACGCCGAGCTGACGCCACAGCTCCCGCACCTGTTCCCGTGGATTGTCGAGGCATGCGAGTTTCCACAGCGGCCCGACCCATGCAAGCCCCGCCACCGCCAGCAGGCCGGCGATGCGCTGGAATATCCAGGCCAGGGATTCATTGCACGAAGCGTAGGAACCGCACGCGTCGGTCCGCATCGCGGCGGGTTTGGTTTGGATGTTCATGGCGTCAGCCCTCCTTAATCTTCGTCAGCCGCCGACGACCTTGCCACCATCGATTTTCTGCCCGCCCTTCAGGCCGATGGGGAAGTTCTTCAGATAGTCGTTGGGCTTCTTGCCGTCATAGCTCACCCCGTCGATGAACTCGGCGGTGGGGGCGCGATAGCCGTCGCTGTCCCAGGGAACGTCCTCTTTCTTCACCTTGCCTTCGTCCACCAGCATCTTGGCGGCTTTGAGGTAGATGTCGGGGCGATAGACCCTTTTGGCGGTCTCGTCGAACCAGGCATCGGGCTTGGCCTCGGCGATCTGGCCCCAGCGGCGCATCTGGGTCAGATACCACACCGCGTCCGAGTAATAGGGGTAGTTGGCGAAATAGCGGAAAAAGACGTTGAAATCGGGAACGTCGCGCTTGTCGCCCCTCTCGTATTCGAAGGTGCCGGTCATGGAATTGGCGATCACCGTGGCGTCGGCCCCCACATATTCTGGCCTGGCCAGGATCTTCACCGCTTCGGCGCGATTGGCGTTGTTGTTGGCATCCAGCCACTGGGTGGCGCGGATCAGCGCCTTGATCACGGCCAGGTGGGTGTTGGGATACTTCTGCGCCCATCCGTTGGTGATGCCGAACACCTTTTCCGGATTGTTCTTCCAGATTTCATAATCGGTGATCACCGGCACGCCGATGCCCTTGGCCACCGCCTGCTGGTTCCACGGCTCACCGACGCAATAGCCCGAGATGGTGCCGGCTTCCAGCGTCGCCGGCATCTGCGGCGGCGGCGTGACCGACAGCAGGGCATCGGCGCCGATCTGGCCGGTGATGTTTTCCGGGGAATAATAGCCGGGATTGATCCCGCCCGAGGCCAGCCAGTAGCGCAGCTCGTAATTATGGGTCGAAACCGGGAAGACCATGCCCATGTTGAAGGGCTTGCCCTGGGATTTCAGTTGATCGACCACCTTTTTCAGGGCATCGGCCTTGATGGGATGGGCGACCTTGCCGTCCGGCCCCTTGGGCAGCAGCGGCTTCATCATCGCCCACACATCGTTGGAGACGGTCACGCCGTTGCCGTTGAGATCCATGGAAAAGGCGGTAATGACATGCGCCTGGGTGCCGAAGCCGATGGTGGCGCCCAGGGGCTGACCGGCCAGCATATGCGCCCCGTCCAGCTCGCCCGAGATCACCCGGTCCAGCAGCACCTTCCAGTTGGCCTGCGGCTCCAGGGTGACGAACAGGCCTTCGTCCTCGAAAAAGCCCTTTTCGGCGGCAATGGCCAGGGGAGCCATGTCGGTCAGTTTGATGAAGCCCAGCTTCAACTGGTCCTTTTCCAGTTTCAACTGCCCGGCAATGGCCGAGGTCGCCATGACGCAACTTATGGCAGTGCCCATGAACATGCGTGCGATCATATCCGCGTTCTCCTTCGTAGGCCGGTCACCAAGCCACTGGCAGCAGAAACAAAAAACGCCGGCAAACTCCGCCCCGAGGGGGCGGTCTTGCCGGCGTCGTTGCCGCATACCCTGCACTGGGCGCTAAAACCGTACCCGCCGCCTTGGCGGGATTTCGCCTCATCACTTGCATCGATCATGCCAACCTTTGGAACACATGTTCCCGCCCGCCTTGCGGCGGAATGGGGGTAATTTCAGCGCAAATATTAGGCACAACCGAATCTTAAGCCTATATTTTAAGCAATTATACGGCGCAGCAGAGGCCTCCGCATAGGAAACGGGCCGTTTCCGGCTTTGGCACAGCTCCTGCAAATCCATAGGGCACGGGCAGCGTCGCCCGCCTCATATCACGGCCCAAGGGCGGGCCAATCGGATAACGGCGTCCGAAACGGTAGACCTTCGTCAGGAAGGCTCTGTCGGTTCGGGCGCTTTTTGTTTCTGGAGGCAGGACATGGTCCATCTATCCGCTCGCCGCCGCCTGATTATCATCGGCAACGGCATGGCCGGCATGCGTACCGTCGAGGAATTGCTGGCCCGCGCGCCCGTAAGCTTCGACATCACGGTGTTCGGCGACGAACCCCATCCCAATTACAACCGCATCATGCTGTCCTCGGTCCTAGCCGGCGAAAAGGGGATCGACGACATCGTCATCAATCCCCGCGCTTGGTACGAGGAGAACAGGATCACCCTGCACACGGGCGATCGGGTGGTTTCCATCGACCGCGCGGCCCGCACCGTGACATCAGCCGGCGGGCTGGTGGAGCCCTACGACGTGCTGCTGCTGGCTACCGGCTCGCGCCCGCTGATGCCGCCGCTGCCGGGCCTGGACCTGCCGGGCGTGGTCGCCTTCCGCGATATCGCCGACGTGGAGAAGATGCTGGCCGCATCGGGCCGCTATCGGCGCGCCGCGGTGATCGGCGGCGGGCTGCTGGGGCTGGAGGCGGCCTGGGGCCTGAGGCGCCGCGGCATGGAGGTGGCCGTCATCCACCTGATGCCGACCCTGATGGAACGCCAGTTGGACGCCGAGGCCGGCGGTATGCTTCAGCGCGACCTGGACGAGCGCGGACTGCACTTCTTCACCAACGGCCAGACCGAAGCGATCCTGGGAGAGGACCGGGCGACCGGCCTGCAATTGGCCGATGGCCGCGAGGTGCCCGCCGATCTGGTGGTGGTGGCCATCGGCATCCGTCCCAACGTGCAACTGGCGAAGCTGGCTGGGCTGGATGTCAACCGCGGCATCGTGGTCGGCGACGACATGTCCACCTCGGACCCCGCCATCTATGCCGTCGGCGAATGCGTCGAACATGCCGGCCAGGTATTCGGCCTGGTGGCGCCGTTGTGGGAGCAGGCCAAGGTCTGCGCCGCCCGCTTGGCCGGCGACGATGCCACCGCCTATGCCACTCCGCCCCTGTCCACCCGCCTCAAGATCACCGGCATCGACGTGTTCTCGGCCGGTGAGTTGGCGGCATCCGACGAGGCGGATGCCGAGGTGGTGTTCCGCGATCCCGCCAAGGGCGTTTACCGCAAGCTGGTGATCCGCGAGGACCGTGTGGTCGGCGCCGTCATGTATGGCGAGGTCGGCGATGGCGGCTGGTATTTCGACATGATCCGCGGCGGCAAGGATATCTCGGCCATCCGCGACCGCGTCATCTTCGGCCGCGCCTTTGCCGAAAGCTGCTGCGGCGGCGGAAGCGCCGATGTGGATTCGCTGCCCGACGATGCCCAAGTCTGCGGCTGCAACGGCGTGTCCAAGGGCGCCATCGTCACCGCCATCAAGGCCAAGGGCCTGACCACCCTGGACGAGGTCCGCGCCCACACCAAGGCCAGCGCCTCGTGCGGGCAATGCACCGGCACGGTGCAGGCCATCCTGACTGCCGTGACCGGCGCGGATGCCGCCCTGCCCGAGGCCCTGTGCAAATGCACCGAGCACGGTCACGACGCGGTGCGCAAGGCCATCCTGAATCAGGGGCTGAAAAGCCAGGAAGCGGTCCGCGCCGCCCTGGGCTGGAAGAACACAGACGGCTGCGTCAAATGCCGGCCGGCGCTGAATTACTACCTGCTGTGCGCCTGGCCGGGCGAGTACCTGGACGAACAGCCCTCGCGCTTCGTCAATGAACGGGTTCACGCCAATATTCAGAAAGACGGCACCTATTCGGTCATTCCCCGCATCTGGGGCGGCATCGCCACGCCTGCGGAAATGCGGGCCATCGCCGACGTTGCCGAAAAATTCGCCATTCCCGAGATCAAGATCACCGGCGGCCAGCGCGTCGGCCTGTACGGCCTGAAAAAAGAGCAGCTTCCCGCGGTGTGGATCGAGCTGAACAAGGCGGGGCTGGTGTCCGGGCATGCCTATGCCAAGGGCCTGCGCACAGTGAAGACCTGCGTCGGGTCCGAATGGTGCCGGTTCGGCACCCAGGATTCCACCGGCCTGGGCATCAAGCTGGAAAAGCTGCTGTGGGGATCGTGGACACCGCACAAGTTCAAGCTGGCGGTCTCGGGCTGCCCGCGCAACTGCGCCGAGGCCACCATCAAGGACATGGGCGTGGTCTGCGTCGAGGCCGGCTATGACCTTGTGGTCGGCGGCAATGGCGGCATCGAGGTCCGGGTCACCGATCCCCTGGTCCGCGCCTCCACCGAAAACGAGGTGCTGGAATATGCCGGCGCCTTCATGCAGCTCTACCGTGAGGAGGCGCGCTATCTGGAGCGCACTGCGCCATGGGTGGAGCGGATCGGCATCGCCGCCGTGAGAAAACGCCTGGTGGACGACGAAGCCGGGCGCAAGGCGCTCTATTCCCGTTTCCTTTTCTCGCAGAAATACGCGCAGGTCGATCCGTGGGGCGAACGCGCCAACGGCCTGGATGCGCATGAATTCCAACCCCTGGCCGTGGTGGAGTGACGCACATGGACTGGATCGCAATCGGCAGGCTAAACGACATTCCCCGCCGCGGCGCCCGCACGGTGGAGACGGAACTGGGACAGGTGGCGGTGTTCCGGACCGGCGACGACGCCGTGTTCGCCATGATCAACCGCTGCCCCCACCGCGGCGGCCCCCTGTCCGAGGGACTCGTCTCGGGCCATGTGGTCGTCTGCCCGCTGCACAATTGGACCATCGACCTGGAAAGCGGAGCGGCCGCCGCCCCCGACGAAGGCTGCACACCAAAGATTCCCGTCAAGGTCGAGGGCGGGAAACTGTGGCTGGCGCTGGAACCGGCCAAGGCCGCCGTCCATGGCTGAACGCATCCGCACCACCTGTCCCTATTGCGGTGTCGGCTGTGGCGTGATCGCCACCATCGATGCCGGGGGCACCTCCATCAAGGGCGATCCCGATCACCCCGCCAATCGGGGGAGACTGTGCTCGAAAGGAGCCGCCCTGGCCGATACGCTGGGGCCGGAGACGCGCCTGCTCCATCCAGTGGTCGACGACCGCCGTGTCTCCTGGGAGGAAGCCATCCTGCAGACCGCCGGGCGCATTCGTTCGGTCATCGACCTGCACGGCCCGGATTCATTTGCCTTCTACCTGTCCGGCCAGTTGCTGACCGAGGATTATTACGTCGCCAACAAGCTGGCCAAGGGCTTTCTGGGCACAGCCAACGTCGATACCAATTCCCGGCTGTGCATGGCCTCGACCGTGGCCGGGCACCGCCGTGCCTTCGGCTCGGACACCGTGCCCGGCACCTACGAGGATCTGGAACTGGCCGATCTGGTGGTTCTGGCCGGTTCCAACCTTGCCTGGTGCCACCCGGTGCTGTTCCAGCGCCTGAAAAAGGCGCGGGAAACGCGCGGCACCCGCGTGGTGGTGATCGATCCCCGCCGCACCGACACCTGCGACATCGCCGACCTGCACATCGCCGTCAAGCCGGGGGGAGACGTGGCGCTGTGGAACGGCCTGCTGGCGCATCTGGAGGCGGCGGAGCGGCTGGATTATGGCTTTATCGACGCCCATACCAACGGCTTCGCCGAAACCCTGGAAGCCGCCCGCAGCGACGGATACCCGCGCACGGCGGAAATCTCGCAATTCTACGACTGGTTCACCGCGACGCCCCGGACGGTCACGATGTTCTCGCAAGGCATCAACCAGTCCTCGGCCGGGACCGACAAGGTCAACGCCATTCTCAACGTCCACCTTGCTACCGGCCGCATCGGCCAGCCCGGCATGGGGCCATTCTCGGTGACCGGCCAGCCCAATGCCATGGGCGGGCGCGAGGTGGGCGGGCTGGCCAACCAATTGGCCGCCCACATGGGATTCGACGAACTGTCGGTTCATCGGGTGCGCCGCTTCTGGAATGCGCCGCGCATGGCAACCCGCGAAGGGCTGAAGGCGGTGGATCTGTTCCGCGCCGTCGATACCGGAATGGTCAAGGCCTTGTGGATCATGGCCACAAATCCCGCCGTCAGCCTGCCCGAAGCCGATCTGGTCCGCCGCGCCCTGGCGAAATGTCCGGTAGTGATCGTTTCGGACTGCGTTACCGACACCGACACCCTGCGCCATGCCCATATCCGGCTGCCGGCCCTGGGCTGGGGTGAAAAGGACGGCACCGTCACCAATTCCGACCGGACCATTTCCCGCCAGCGCCCGTTTCTGCCCCCTGCGGGCGAAGCGCGCGCCGACTGGCGCATCATCGCCGACGTGGCCTGCGCCCTGGGCTATGCCCCGGCCTTCGACTGGGCCTCGCCGGGGGCGGTGTTCGAGGAATATGCCCGCCTGACCGCTTTCGAGAACAATGGCAGCCGCGATCTCGACCTTTCCCCATGGATCGGCGGCGATTACGAAGTCATGATGCCGACCGCCTGGGGCGGCCCGCGTTTCTTTGCCGACGGCAGCTTCTTTCACCCCGACGATCGCGCCCGCTTCGTTCCGGTCCGCCAGCGCTGGCCCAAGGAACACCCCACCCCCGCCTATCCCCTGGTACTGAATACCGGCCGCTATCGCGATCAATGGCACACGATGACCCGCACCGGTCTAGCGGCGCGGCTGGCGGGCCACCGCAACGCACCGCTGCTGGACATCCACCCCAAGGATGCGGCGAAACACGGCCTGGACGACCAGAGCCTGGCCGTGATCGAAAGCCGCACAGGCAGCTATATCGCCCGGGTCAGAATGACGGAGGATCAGCACCGGGGCGAAGTCTTCCTGCCGCTTCACTGGAACGACACCTTTGCAGCCCGCGCCGTTATCGGCCGGCTGATACCCGGTCATGTCGATCCGGTTTCCGGCCAGCCCGAGGCCAAACACGTCCCGATCCGCATCCGGTCGTTCCAGGCCGCCTGGTCGGGACTGCTGCTGTGCCGGGCGGCCCCCGCCGGGTTCGATGCGCCGTGGTGGGTCCGGCATGCCGGAAATGGCGTTCAGATCGTCGAATCGGCAGGGACGGAAGCCGCACAACGGGCGGTGCTGACGGAACGTCTCGAACAATCCTTCGGCCCCGCCTCGCTGGAGCTCTGCGACACCGCCCGCGGCATCCTGCGCCGTGCCTGGATCAGAAACGATCGGGTCGAGGCGGTGTTGTTCCTCTCCCCCGAACGCCTGCGCGTCAGCCATGCCTTCATCACGGACATGATGGGCCACTCCCGGCTGGATACGCCCCAGCGGGCAGCCCTGCTGGCGGGGCAGTCGGCTCAGTCCAGGGACGATGGCCCGACCATATGCGCCTGCTTCTCGGTCGGATTGAGAACCCTGCAGCAGGCCATTCGCGACCATCGCCTGACCACGGTCAAGGAAATCGGAACCATGCTCAAGGCCGGTACGGGCTGCGGCTCCTGCATCCCGGAACTGAAGGCGCTGGTGACGGCGGACGGGAAGGTCGCCGCCTCATCACAGATGGCGGGTCAGCCACAGTCCCAGGGCGGTCAGCAATCCGGCGGACAGGGCGATTTCGCCGATGGCGATGCCGATTCCTTGCGCCACCAGTGCCCGCCGGGCCTCGACGATGTGGTTCAGGGTGACGTGAAGGCGGTCGGCGGTGCAGGCGACGGCATAGCGCGGATGCCGGGATCGGTGGCCGCCGCCTCGATGGCATCGGCGATGTCGGAATAGGCGGTCAGGCCGCTGGCGCCGCCGAGCCGGCCCCGTTTTTGCAGAGACAACAGCCACAGAGGACAAAAGTATCACCCAACGCCGGGTCGGTTGGATGCATTGCATGGTCAAAGACTACAATCAGCGCAGCTCGGTGGGGCAATACATCAAGGATGAACAGGAAATTGGTGAAGTCCATCCTACTGTCTCGCAGGACAAGGGAAAAATATGGTCGCAGGCCACCATTCACGAAAAGACCATGACAATTCCCCCTTCCGATTACGCTGAAATCCAGCTATTCTGCCTCTCGTTGGGGGAGGGGATGGGCCACCCATTTAGGAAGTGTCCGTTTATATGCCCAAGCTGTCAGGTGCGCACGTTCTTGTTGTCGATGATCAGGCCCTGATCCGGACGGTTCTTCGCCACTTTCTGGAAAAGGGCGGTTGCAAGCGCGTCGATGAGGCCGCCAACGGCGTCGAGGCACTGGCGCTGCTGACTGAGCGACACCCCGACATCATCATCTGCGATATCAACATGGCGCCCGGCGACGGCTTCAGCTTCGTCCGCGAGTTGCGTGCCGGCCCCGGCAGCGGCATCCCTGTTATCTTCCTGACCTGCAATGCCGACGAGGCGTTCGTCAACGAGGCCAAGAACCTGGACGCAAGCGGTTATCTGCTGAAGCCGGTTCCCCCCCGGACGACTAATAGAAGCTGTCGCCCAGGCCATTGCAACCACCCGCAACGGTTAATGGCGCTCAGGCCAGAACCCGGCATCCATGATTTGCTCAAATGACCACGGGCATTCGGCAGGAAAGGTATCTTCCGGCAGCGACGTTTCGCGAGCAGCTGCGATGATGGCATCACCGTAGGCATCCACCATCGTCTCGGAGAGGCGTACCTTGAGACTGGGGTTGTCGGCAAGATGGCGGGCAACCTTTCGACGTTGTTCCTTGATCGTCAGTTGCCACGAAACCGACCTGCCGGCTGGTTGGAACTGCCATTTCAGCAGGTACATCAGCAGGACCGCGAGGCGGCTCACGAGTTCGCGCTTCTCGGTCCTGCCCATGCTCTCGATTTCCTCGACAATGTGTTCGATGTCAGCGACGGACAACTGGCCTGAGCGCAACAATGCGGCCTGTTCATTGGCCCAGGCGTAGAAGTCCCGTTCGTACAGGCCGGACTTCGGCATCTGGCCTTCCTTCTCTGTGATGCCCCAAGGGGTGCGTGATGTATCTCACAAAACCGCCACCCTTCAGGGTGGAGAGGATGCCAGGCACTTACCAACAGCCGCCAGCAACGACTTCGCATCCACAGGTTTCCAAAGTGCAGACGATGCACCAAACAGTGAAGCCATTTCGAGATAATCTGACGAACAAATTGTCTCAGCTCCAGATATGGCGATGATCTTCATGCCTGGGTAGTTTTGTTTGATGTCGCGGATTGTTTCCAACCCTTCCTTTTCAGGCATCACGATATCAGTTATTATCAGATCAATAATACTGTCACGATAGATACGCTCTGCATCCTTACCATTAACAGCTTCTTCAACGTGATACCCCGCCCCTTCAAGAATCTTTCGCAGAATCATGCGGCAAAAGGCCTCATCGTCAATGATCAGAATCCGTGACATGATTTAACTCAAAAGAGGAAACTACGTTTATTGAATTTCATTCTACATATGGCTCTCCGCTTATTTCAAGGGGACGCCGTAGAATTTCCAGGCAATCATAGTGAATGATGGCGTGACAGCCGACCAAAGTTATATCGGTCGACACTCGATGTGACTCGGCATGGGTTCCGCAGATCGGCGCGGCATGATTCACTGGCCTCACCGTCCCCTGCGTTCCAGCCCCGTCTTTTCCGTATAATTTCCGTACGAAACGACAAAGGCCACCCGAAGGTGGCCCTAAGTCATTGATTCCGCTTGGCGTCCCCACGGGGAGATTATCCCGGGTTCAGACCCAATCCGTTGATTCACCAACAGAAATCGACGATCAGACACTGTCGCCAGGAACAGGGCTGGTCCACATGATCGGCCCACATTAGAGGCCGGCGGCCGAAGGGTTGTCAACACCCAGGGACGGCAACATGGCGTCACAGGCCTCCCTGCCTCTGCCGCCCTGATTCCGCGAATACGGGTCTACAAATGGTCGAGACACGACAGCTTCACCGTGGCCTGACACAAGATCCCTGACGGCGTCCATGCCGTCAGGGATCCATGGATCTCTTTTAAGCAACGTTCGGCAGGAACCAATCGCCGCGGCGGTTGGCGGCCTCGCGGGTGACGCCGGTGAGGACGCGGCCCACAACGGCGGCCGCCATGGAGTTGCCGATCATCTCGTAGAGGGCGGTGTCGGGCATCAGCGCCTTGACCTGCTCGACGGTCATCCGGATGCCGACGGAAGCGTACATCTTGACGCGTTCGGCGGCTTCCTCGTCCGAGATCTCGTTGCGGCCGGGCAAGGTGTCGGGGACCAGCAGCCACCAGTCCGGGAAACCCTGGAGGCGGCTGCACTCCAGCGGGGTCAGACGACGGACGCGGTGCTTGGCGTATGCATGTCTCGATGGCGAGGATGACCGCCGGCTTGAGCTAGGGCCTCGTCCATTTGGCCGCCGCCTGGAGGAGCTTTTCCTCCTCCACGTCGCCGTTGCTGATCGAGGGACGCACGCCCTCGATCACGGGGTTGGTGACGGTGCCGGGGAACGCGAGCCTCCAAGCGTTGTAGAGGCAGCTGATGAGGTTGAGCCGGTGGAGGGCGGTCTGCGGGGAGCAGATGGCGTCAGGGCCGCGTGCGTCGCCGTGCTCGGCGTTGTCTTCGTCGAGGACGTCGCTGCGTCATTCCAGGAGGTCCCAAGGAAGGATGGACGCCAGCGACCACCCGACGTCCCGGTCAGTCCCGTGTTACCGGAGGCGGGCCGACGATCGACATTCAAATTTTCGGCCCGTTATTGGCGGGCGTCGAGTCGATCTCTCCGGAGTCAAATTCTCCGCCGTCCAGGGTGGCATCCCCGGAGACCCACGCATCGCCGCCGACCTTCGCGTTCCCGAAGACCGTCGCGTTCTCGTAGACCTTCGCGTTCTCGAAGACCCTTGCCCTTCCATAGACCCAAGCGCCCGGTCCGACGTACGCGGTCGGCTCGACCGTGGCGGTGCCCGCCACCCATCCCCCCTCGGTGCCGTCCGGGTTGACGTGCCTGCGGGCGGGCACCGGACCGTCACCGAAGTCGAATGTCGTCGCCATGTCCGTGTCTCCATTCTGTCCAAGTGAGACAAGAATGAAGGACACCGACGCAAGAAACCGGGGTCTCGCCCATGGTGTCAACAATGCAGCAAGTAAACTGCAATGCATTGATTTACACCATTTTTCACCGTTGACACTTCACCGACCTTCCGGCAGCTTCATCGCCATTCGAAGGGAGGTGTGGCGAATGGAGAGAAGGGAATATCTGACGAGGGCGGAGGTGGTGGCGGAATACCCACTGTCCGATTCCTTCCTTTGCAAGGCCTCGATGGACCCCGCCAAGAGGCCGTTCAGCGGCCCACCGTATATAAAGCGAGGCAGGAAGGTCATCTACCGGCGCCGTGACGTCGAAGCTTGGCTCGACGCCCAGTCGGTCGTGGAGGCCCGGAAGCAGGGAAGGCCGACCAAGGCCGAGCAGGTGATGCGTCGGCGAATGCAGGAAACCCTTGCCAGTTAGGGGGGCGACTGAACGCCACCACCCTTTTTGGCGAATCCCTGATGGCGGTTCATGCCATCAGGGATCCATGGACCTCCTACGCGGCGGCCGCAAAGTATTCCATGATCAGCACGGCCTGGAGGGCACGGGCGGCGCTGGGAACGGCCATGCCGTTGCCCAGAGCCTCGATGCGCTTGCCGCGGGAAGCCTCGCGCTTGCCCATGGCCACCGCAGTATGGCCGACCTCGTAGCCCATCAGTCGCTCCATCTCCGACACGGACAAGAAGCGGACAACGCCCTCGTAGGCGACGATGAAACCGCCGTTGGTCGTGAAGGTGTAGGCGACGTAGGGGCGAACACCACCGCCGCCCATGCCGAAGCTACGGCCGCGGTAATGCAGGGTGTTGGTGACCGAGGAAGCCATGATGACTTCAGGCAGGAGGGAGAGGTCGACGTTGTCGTTCGACGCAAACATCAACATTTCATCGATCTCCTTGCCGTTCTTCAGCTTCTGGAGGGCGTTGACGCGTTGAGTTCCGGTCAGCAGGAGGGACGGGTCGAATTCGCGCTCGATGACGTCGCCGAGCCAGGACGGCTTCGGCACCGACGGCGCCGACAGAAAGCCGCCCACGCCCTTGTACCCGACCTCGGCCAGAACGCGCTCGGCGATGGGCTTGCGGTGGGCCACACGACGGGGCAGCTGCTTTGCCAAGTCCTTGCGAATAGCGACCGCGTACACACGCTCACGGGACATCGGCAGGCCGTCGTCGTGCGGATCGAGCACGTCGAGGTCCAGCACATAGCCGACGCGGCTCATGGCACGGCTGACCGTCTTGAGGGTCTCACGCTGGTCCTTGTGCAGCAAAGCGCGGACGTTCTCCAAGATCACGTAGCGGGGGCGGAGCGTCTTGATGGCGCGGATGATTTCGAAGAAGAGCACGCTACGCTTGCCACCGAAGCCCTTGTGCAGGCCCGCGATAGAGATGTCCTGGCACGGGAAGCCGGCCGTAAGGATATGGACCTCGGCGGCGATCTCGTTCAGGACCGTCACCCAGTCGATCTCCTTCACGTTGCCCCAGTTCTTCACGTTCGGGAAACGCTTCTTCAGCACCGCGCTCTGGTACTTCTCGATCTCGGCGACGCCCACAGACCGAATGCGGGACCCGAAAATCTTCGACGCGGTCTCCATGCCGCCCATGCCGGCGAACATCGAGAACATGTTCAGGGTGGCGGGGTTCAGGGTCGCCAGGTACTGACGGTACGCCTTGATGGCGCCGACCACGTCGCGGATGCGGCGTTCTGGGAAGCCCGCAGACTCCGCCTTCGACTTGATCTCTTCGAGCGGCATGGTTTCCACACCTTTCGTGCCGACGAGGGTGATGCCGTCCTCAAGACGCATCGCCACACGGTACGGGCGCCACTGGGAAACCTTGCCGGGCTGGAAATCCTTGTAGCCGCGCTTGCGGTTCAAATTGCGAAGCCAAAGGTGGTGGGCAAAACACAAGAAATCGAACGTGAACGTGAGGGCGGGGATGCCCATCTCGTCGCCCCAAGCCGTCGCCTGCTCCTTGAGGGCCGAGGCCAAAGCCGCATTGGCTGCGGCGATCAGATGATCATGGTCCTTGACGATCTTGGCGGTACGGGCTTCAATCCAAGCCTTCTTCTTCTTCGAGCGGCCGATGATGTAAGCGATGCGCTTCTCGTCGGAATACTCGTCGCCCTGGATGACGAGGGACTGGGAAAGGCCCCTCAGACGGCCGAAAGGCGTGTCGGCCATCAGTTCTTCGCGCACTTTGGCGACAGCCGGAGCGGGCACTTCGGCGAAGGGGAAGGCGTTTTCAGCAGTATTCTTAGACATTGCGGGTACTCCCGTGGACGGTTGAATGTCCGCTAGGTATCCCACGCTTCCGAACTGCGGATCCCACCGGAGGTTTTCCGACGCTTGGCCTGTGGGGCTTGCCCGCCATTCCCCCACAATCTATAGGGAAGCGGTCACATCTTCGGAGGAACAGGATGGCGAAGATCCCCAGGTCGGGAGTGGACGTCTCCATCGAATACGGGAAGGTTGCTGGCCTGTATCGGGCGGGCGGCAAAGCGTTTGCCGAAAGGGCGGTCCGACCCACAAGAGATTCTGCCGAGGCCGCAAAGAAGGCTATCTGCGAGCTGCTGTTCGATGTAACGGGCGAGCAACCCGAGATCGCCCAAGTCGAAGCCCTTTTCAAAATGGGATGCACAGTCCTTCGTGCCGTCAGGGACGTGCGTACGGCTTGGGGGCGGAACCGAACATCGGACACGCCGATCGACGACATAGGCGCAAATCTTCGCCACACGGTCGCGCTGCTTAAATGTTTAAGCGCTTCCGCAGTTGGTGTCGTCTCATGCATGAAGCTCGGCCCGGAGGCAGCTCCCGACCTTGCTTTCGCCAAGGTCGTCGAAATCGTCTCCGGAAAGAGCGGTCAAGAGATCGCGGGCATGGACCCATATGAAGTCGACAGCCTCCGGTCCGATGTGCTCGGACGATTTGTTGCCGCTCTCGTCGTTTCTGCTCCTCCGGAAGGCCCGCCTTGCCAGCGACACGAATGGGCCCAGCGCTATGGCACCGCGGCCCAACTGGTCGCGGAACATCAGGCGCAGAACCTCGCCGCCATGCTGGGAACCAGCATACAGAGTGACCCTTTGCGGCTAACTGAGAGGCAATGCCTGGACGATGGCACATGGGAGAATGCCGCCGCCGCCGAAAACGTAATACTGGATGCAAGGCCTTTGCTTGACTTCTTGATCGACGCCATGCGGACTTCGGACGTCAAGAAGCTCCTCGCGCAACTCTCGACTGCCGATTGGCCAGGAGCACAAAGGGACAACCTGCACCAACGCCTGGAAACGCTGTCGAGTGCGGTAACTCTCGCCCTGTCCACTCTTAATGTCAGTGGTAGGCAGGGTGATTTTCTGGGTTTGCTCCCTTCTCCGACCCGAGTGCTCGCATGGGGCTGTGTCGAAGCCCTGGCGGGAATCGGTTTCCCTCCCGAACCCGAGGGGGCTTCAAAGCGGCGAGTCTCGCGGAAGAACCCGAAGCGCTATGTATATGGGTTCCTGGTCTGGCAGCTATCCGGAATCTTTGGTTCGCTTGTCGCCCACGAGAGCGAGGCAGACCCGGTCGAAGCCGCTGTCAGGAGCGACGAGGCGCAGGCCGCCGCCAAGGAATACGCTTCAAGACGTGCGCATCCTGGTGGATTGGCTGCTGCATTGGGATACCGTTGGACGGCGAAGGGCACGACTGCGACGCCGTCAGAAGGTCCCCCTGCAATGAAACCCATGTGGGCAAAGGTTTGGGCAGAGAAAGACTGGGGCGGAAAAGGTTAGTCACCCCATCTTCGGCGCCGCCCCGTCGTCGTCGTCCATCCTCGCGAGCTTGCCCACCAGCACCTCGATACGCTGGTGCAGGCGTTCAGTCCGGTCGCGTTCGGTCACCACTTCCGAACGCAAAGAGTCGATCAAGCCCAGAAGACTGGCCTTTTCCGCCTCCAGCCTCGCTACTTTCTCCTGCTCGGCCGCCGCCTTCCGGCGTGCTTCGTCCCTTTCCAAAGCCGTGTAATCCAAAGACCGTCTGGCGAGAGACAAGCTCTCCTCGGCTTTGGCCGCCCTGCTCGTGGCCTCGTCAGCCGTCGTGATCAGGGCTGCGTTCGCGGCCTCCAATTCGGCGCCCCGGTCCAACAGGGAAAGCCGCTCTTCAAGGATCGACGCTTCGGCGATCTGCCATTCCTCACTCTCTGCCGTGAGTTCGGCCTTCACCCTGCGGATCTCTGTCTCGGCGTCGTACTTAGCCTGAGCAACACGGGACTCGGCACCCTCCTGCACCGTGGTCAGCTTGCCCTCGTATTCGACCCGCTGCCGTTCCAGCATCCCGCCCACCGCCTTCAGGAGGCCGCCGGCCAGCGGCTCCAGCAGGGCGGCGAGCTCGGGCATCTCCTCGGCGATCCTCGGCAGGGCGGGCGGCTCCGGGACAGCTGTGGTCGAGACGGCTTCGGCCTGCTTTGCCTTCCACGCGGCGAAATGGGGTTGGATGTCATTGGGGCTGCCGCCGCCGATGGTTTCCATGATGGAGCGGAAACTGGGCCGCTTGCCTTGGGCAACCAACGTGTCGCATGCGGCCCCCACGCTCTCCGCAGTCACCAGCCTAGCCCGATCCCTTTCCGTAACGTCGTTATCCATGACGTGCCCCCGTTATCATCCGTTATGCGGGAGCATCCTGGCGCGCCTCGTTGCCGGCGTCCGGGCCCTTTCTATGTGGGGCGGGTCTGCATAACAGATAACGACATAACGCTATCTGTTATGCGTTATCCGCTATTTGTTATTTTTTGACATTCTGGCTTATGGGATTTCATCCAGGCCGTCGGGGCGGCGCGGCAGCCCGTTCAACAGCGGATCGGTCCGATCGACGACTTCGGAAGCCCATTCCAGCCACCGCGCCACATCTTCCTCGACATCCTCGCCCGCCATGGACCGTACGGCGGCGACGTATTCACGCAAAATGCTCGCCTCCTGCCATAAGGCGGCGTCAGCCTTCAATCGAGCGACCCGACCTTCCTCTTCGCGCCTCAGACGTTCGATCTCGTCACGGCGCTCCTTCTCCACAGCCCAACGGCGTTTGCTCTCCTCCAACTCAACCTTTTCCCTGGTCCTGTGGGCGGCGACGGCCAGGATGGCGGCAACGATCACGGGTGCCAGCGATTCCAGGGATTGCCGCTTGCCGTCCGAGAACGCCTTTCGGAGTCCATAGCCATATCCTTCCATCTTCAACGCCAACTTGGACGTGGGTATCCATTCCGTGGCGGAAGGGCGCCAGCCCGGCGACTGGCGCATCCATTTGAGGTCATCGGGCCTCGGCTTGCGTGGGACTTCCTCGTAAGCAGCCTCCAAACGCATGCCGATGTGGGCTTCCCCGAAAGTCACCCACCACTTCCACTGGCCATGGGACACCGGGTGCCCGTGCGCCTCGGCCGCCTTCAGGATGGCGTCGAAGAGACATAGGACACGGTCCAAGCTCTCCGGCCCCACCCTGATCTGGAAGCTGCCGGTTTTATGCCAGTGGAGCGTGGAATCCCCTGCGGCGGCCTGCCGCTCCAACGACGCCTTCGCCTCCGCGACCATCGGGTGGGGATCCAGGAGGAGATCGGGAATGGTGACCTTGGGAAGGGCGGGGTCATTGGGCTCGTCGGCGGAAGGCGGCAACCTTGGGGCCTTGCCGACGATGACCTCCTCCTCGACACCCTCGGGCGCAGGCGGCAGGGGTACAGGATCCGAAGCTTTGCTCAGGCTGATCTTGGTCCAATGGCCCGACGAAGGCGTGGGGACCGCAGCCTTGCGGCAGGCGTCCGCGAGGATGAAGTCAGTCACACCCATCGATGCGGCGACTTGGCGCCTGGGCTTGGCCCAGACCAGTTCATGGAGTTCCCGCCTGGTGATCCCGATCATCCCGTCCGGGCGTCGCTCCATCTTTCGGCTCCGTCAAACCTCGACGCAGATGTTGGAACGGGGGCCGGAAACGTCACGGAACAAGATTCGGACCTGCAGGCATGTATCCCGGATGCTTGCAGGATATTGTAACCCGCACGCGCGGCTTTCGCCATTGACATGGCCTTATGGATTTCGGGGCCGCAGCGCACCCAGCCTTTCCAACGCCTTCTGCACCTTGGCCGTAGGCTTCGGCGGCAACAGCCACGCCTCTGCGAGCGGATATCCGTCGGGACGGAAGGGAGCGTCGGCCTCGTCCGGCTTCCATCCAAACAGGTCCCACGCCCTGAATCTCAGGCAGGCAGCCACACCCTGGTCGTGGTCCGAAAGACCGGCGACGGCAGCGGGCAGAAGGACGATGTTGGCGATGCAGGTGTGGTATCGCGGGTCGTAGCACGTCGCCGGCCAGACATGGCAGCAGTGGAAGCTCTCCACCCCGACGTGGGTGCCGAACACGGCCCTCTTGATGGCAAAGTTGGCACGCGTGTTGTCGTCGAGGACGACGCCATCGACCGTCGTCCCCTTGCGTTCGCCCTTCCGCATGCGGCGAAAGCCGGGGAACCAAGCGCCGTGCGGGTTCAGCCGTCTGACGGCCTCGAACGTCGAGGGGTGCGCGAACACCGCGCACCCTGCCACCAGCGGGCGGAGGTCGACGCCAAGCCGCTTCTTGGCCTCCGCAAGAACGAGAGCGCCGTCGGCGATCATGGCGTCGAAACGTGCCATGTGAGGAACGCAAGTCCGAAGAGGAGGACGAACAGGTCGATAGCCTCCTCGCGGTCCAGGAAGCCGATACCCTCATGGAGCATCTGGTTGCGGGCAATCGCTGCCAGCCTTATGTCGCGGGCCATCCTCTCCACCCCGTTATCTGCATAGGCGGCAGTGACCACCGCCCAACTCTCCCGAAAATTCGCCTTGCCGCCTTCGCCGACCTTTCCGCCATCGGACAGCAGGAGCGGCTTGTCGATCTCCGCCTGTATCCCCGGGAGGATAGGGTTCCAAAGGCCTTTCGCCTTCGCGGACAAACCGTTCCCGCTTCCACCGAGAGCGACGCATATTTGCTCCAGGCTCGCCGCCATGCCACCGACCTCGCGACGGACCCCGGCGTCTGCGAGGTCGCCGTGCCTCGACGTCAGCGTAGAGATCTCGTCGAAGTGCCAGAACACCTGCCCAAGGCCCTGCGTCGGCAGCCATTCGAGGAACGCCCTCGCGCGCGGCTCGTCCGGGATGGCGATCGCGGCCGGCAGCCGCCCCTGCATCCAGGGAAGCACGACATGGCGGACCGTCCGCATGGCGGCCTCGACCTGCTTCGCCATCCAGTCAGGATACAGGCGCTCCAGAATGCCATGGCCGACCTCAGCCTCGATGTCCGCGAACACCAAGCCGGAAGCCTTCAGAAGGGCGACGCCCCCTTCCACCAGTTCCTCGTACCCGGCTTGGCGCACGGGAAGCCCTTTGCACCGGAGCTCCAATGCCCGCTCCGCGGCCCATCGGATCATCGAGATCAAGTCGGACGCCCCGACCGAGTGCCTGGAGAAGGCCTCGGCCGCAACGCCGGCCTCCAACGTCCGCAAACGCATGAGATACCGTGGTGTCAGACAGTATCATTCCTTCACACAGCCCAACCTCGCCAGAAAACGGCCTACCGCCACCGGCTTCGTCTGTAGCCGGTGGCTCAAACAGCCCCCATTCCGGCGAGGTTTTTGGTCGTCGCGTTCACCACACAAACGGGCGTTTGTAGATTCCAGCTCCATTCGGCGTCGGGACCCGGCATCCTGATCCTGCTGGATGGGAATGCAGGGTTGGACAAGTACATTGCGTATTACCGGGTTTCGACCGACGGGCAGGGCCGTAGCGGATTGGGTCTGGAAGCCCAGCGTGCGACCGTGGAACGGTTCCTTGGCGGTCGTGACCTCATCGAGAAGGAATACGTCGAGATCGAAACCGGCAAGGGACGGAACGCCCTGGCAAAACGTCCCCAACTGGCCGCCGCAATCGCGACATGCAGGAAATCCAAGGCTAAGCTGCTCGTGGCCAAGCTGGACCGATTGGCAAGGGACGTCAGGTTCTTTCTCGAACTGCTGGATTCGGGCGTCGCCGTCGCCTTCGCCGACATGCCCGAGACCGCAGGTCCGATGGGCCGGTTCCTTCTCACGACCATGGCCGCCGTCGCCGAACTGGAGGCGGGGATGATCTCGGAAAGAACCAAGGCCGCTTTGGCCGCGGCCAAAGCCCGAGGCATCCAACTCGGGAACCCAGACCTGCTCTCCGATCCAAAAGGTTTCGCCGAAGCGAGGGAAGCCGTCTTCCGCGAACGTTACCTCTGCACCATCGACTTGGCGGCAGAAATCAAGGCAGTGCAGGAAGCAGGGATGACCGGCTACCGCTCCATCGCCGCCGCCCTTGTATGTTGACGGCATCCCGTTCTTGATGATCGGGAAGGGCAGGAGAGGGTGATCCCGTCTGCGCCCTGGCCAGCAAGCT
>Ga0172373_10001750_pt1 | contig 34620 bp, 18 predicted proteins | sample Lak10m_2_FD_114546 | JGI IMG/M metagenome (GOLD analysis project Ga0172373, IMG submission 114546) | Freshwater microbial communities from Kabuno Bay, South-Kivu, Congo - kab_092012_10m | ecosystem: Environmental > Aquatic > Freshwater > Lake | place: Democratic Republic of the Congo...
AAAATATAGTTTTCTGATAAAATATAGTTTTCGTGAAAAAAATATATTGATATAAGATATAATTCAGAAATGAGCAATTCAATCCTCCCTAATGAAATCAGCTATGGTTTTAATAAGAAACTCTTTTGGTCATCTGTTGCAGCCGCCGTCTTTATTGCCGTCAGCTTGCCCCAGGTTTACTACTATACCGATAAATTGACTGGTTCACAATTGAACCAATTTAACACTATAACTGACAGTTGCCCCACCCCTGAAGGTAAATTCCTCCATGCAATTGTCTTCTTTGCTTTGAACTACTTCATTATGAAGCTCGCTCAAAAATACAAGGCTACTGGTGCCCAACTCACTGATGGTTTGATGGCTAAATATGCTTTCTATTCCGCTTTGATCTTCTTCCTCTTGTCAAGCACTGATTCATACAAATTGACTGGTAAATTGTTTGGTGGTTTGTCCAATGATGCAGGTTGCCCTAATGTTAAGGGTGTCCTTGTTCATGGTGTCGTCTACCTTGTTGTTCTCCTTTTGGTTATGTATTTCCCCAAAGACAACTAGGACAACTAAATTAATTAAATCATAATTTATCAAATAATTCGATAAATTATGAAGATCAAAAAATAATTATCACAAGATATAATTAGTTCTATAATGGATAATTATTCATATTCTGAAATAGCATTTTATTTATTGATTGTTCTGATATTTGTAGTCAGTTTTTACAATTATTTCACTGATCCTGAAGGCTTTACTGAAAATTATATTGTATATAGTTATCCTAAATATTGTTCGGCCTGTGGTGAATTGAATAGACCACAATGTAATAATTGCACTAATTGCGGTTATTGTGTCACTCCTAATGGTAATGGTGAATGTGTTCCTGGAGATTCTAATGGTCCTTATTTTAGAGAAGATTGTGTGGCTTATGAATATAATGCACCCGATTATACAGTAAATAGAGTATATCCTGATATGTATTTATATGACAATTATTTTGGTTATGACTATTTAGATTATCCATATCATTGGAAGAGAGATTCATATAATCATGATTTAAGAGGTGCACCAGACAGAATTAAACATACTAAACCTTATCCAATCCAAAAACATACAGAATCTAAATACAGATCAAGAATAGATACATCACCAAAATATCCAATCAGTGTCAAACATAATACTCAAACTAGACCAAGTCATATTGAATCTAGTAAAAGACAATTCTCTATCAGACATAAATAATAATCATATATCATATGCCAAATGTTCTTTGGATAATTTTGCTATCTATAATTATTTTATCTAATTTAATTATTGATTCCTTAACATCATTAAATATATTATTAATAGTTTTTAAGGATCTATCCAATCTATCCTTCAAATCATTAATATCATCCATTGCAATGTATTGTAATGAATTTAGTTCATTAATAAATATTGTCCGTTGTTTTTCCATATATTCAAGTAGATTTCCATATTCCACTTTATAATTATTGTCCATTCTTTCAATTGATGGCCAATAATGTTCATTAGTATATAATTTATTTTCATTTAATGTATTGAATGTAAGTGTTACACTCACTGCATTATGAAATTTCCAAATAAATAATCTGATATCATCTATTGTATCTAATTTATCAATTATATTTCCTATTTTTGTGTCAAAATTAGCCTCATTTTTATTAACATCCCATGACATAAATATATATTCTAATGGATATCTAGTCAATTCAGTTTTGTTAATTACATGATCATTTAAATGTAATCGGCAATGAGGACAAGGATATGTATTTAATATATTCATAAATAACTCTTTGTAATCTTTCAACATTTTTGTTTTGTCTTTCTGATCAGATATGTCCATTAATTCCGGTATTCCATGTAATAACTTCCATATTTCAGGACCTATAAATGAAGGTGTGGCAATCATAATTTTCCCATATTCGACATATTTCTTGTCTAGAATAACATCTATAAATGGAATATATTGTGATAAGTCCATAGACTCTATTTTTGATTCTATTTTTCTGATAAAATGTTCTTTTGCTATTTCCCATGATTGTTTAATAATAATTTTCTCATCTATTGTCAAGTCATTAAAACTGTCTGATACATCTTTACAGAAATATCTTATTATTTTCTTATTCTTGTCATAATACTCATCCAATAATTTAATATCTGTCTCTCCATTCTTAATTTTGTCATATATAATCTCGTCAATTGGATCACTACTGAATGTCCTCAATAATAATGGCAATATATCTTCATAAAATACTCTATTTGATATTAATGATTGTGAATTATATTCATCATTATTATTAATAATTATTCTTGTATATCTATCTTTGAATGATACAAATGGTAATGAACTCTTTTTTCTCTTTAATAATATTATTTTATTTTGTAATTGTTTCTCATCTTTGCCAATATAATTATCATTAATGCCTAATTTCCCCAATTGTGATTTAGTATCTAATATTTCCTGATTTGCTAATAATTCATTCTCTATTTTTCCATATATATATCCATTCTTATTTATTTCTACATTTTTCATAATTCTCAATCTCTCATTCTGCATAATGGTCATTATCTTTTTCAAATGTTCTAACTTATCATCTGTCACAATCTTCAGATTTTTGATATTTATGATTGACTTATCCAACAAACTTAATACATCTTCTAATGTGTAAATTGTCTTGATGTTCTTATAAGTAGGTTCACTCGTTGACTTGAATAATCTATAAAATGCTCCAATTAATAGTTTGAAAAATGATATCCTTATTGCATTATTGACATTATTATTTTTTTTATATTCATCTTGTATTGCCTTTATATCCTCACTAATAATCACTGTTATTTCACTCTTTGTATCCTTTGTATCTTTTGTATCTATTATGTCTTCAGATGATTCTGAACTATTATCCCATAATTTGTTGTCTTCATTTAATAGATCATTTAAATTATCTGTATAATCATCTCTTTCAGAATGTGAATCATTCAAAGGATAATGACTAATATTATTGTACTCATCACTATAAGATGATGTTGTCGATTCAGTTTCATTATCTGTTAAAAAAACATCATTAATTTGGCTAAATATCATATTTGAATTGTTATTTTCATAAATGTCAATATTATGATGTTTATGGTTACTAATATATTTAGCTGTGTCATGTATATCATCATTATCCCTTTTAGATAAAATAATATCAATATCTCTTTTATTGAGTTTGAATTTATTATTTAATAAGATCTTCTTAATATTTCGTATGTCACTCAAATATATCATACCTAAAATTATAAATTCATTTCTATCATCATTCTCAATTGTCTTTCTTTCAATAAGTGCATTAATAAATTCATCAATACTTGTTTTCATATTTGAATATTTCAACTTAATTAAATTAAGTTTGTTAATATAATTATTTGTATCACTATTTGTATTATTATTTTTATTATTCATAGTTATCATTGACCAAAATTTCCCAATGTCTCTCTCTGTTAAATATTTATTCCCTCTATTTATGTTTATGTCCGAAGTATTGATTTTGATATCCATATTCATATCTGTCATTAATTATATATTATCATATATGATTAATATTCTATACATGCATGGCAAAAGCATAGCCATTGTGACAATGCAATTTATTTATGTTTGGAATATTCTTTCATAATTAGTTCTGTATCTCTTTTAAATTTGGATGATTCATTCCAGTAATATTTGATCAAATTATATGTTGTGGCAACATTGACGACTTTGGGCAAATGATGCCATGTCAATACTCCTGTCTCAATAGCCAAATTCATTCTGTATGAACTGTAGCCTGTTTTTGCCAATACACCTAATAATAATGCGTATGCTTTTTGTATTTCATTTAATTCAGCAAACTTAATTGCCACATTTATTCCAGAATCTGCATAAAACTTGATAATCATCTCCATTATTTTTGCAAATGTCACTGATTCTGACTTACCTAACATTTCTTTATAGACTGGCAATTCATCTCTATTCTCTATTATTATTTCCTTTGGTAATTCTTTTTGATCTAGATAATCATATATTGATTTATCTTTTTTTGATTCATTTTTAGTATATGATGTGTCAATTGATTTCAAAATAATTTTGACGTTCTCTTTCTCATCATTGACTCTGTTATTAGAATTAAATGTTTTGATATATTGTTTATAATCTTTTCTTTCTTTTTCACTATTAATTATATTTCTCACTTTGTGTTTGGTCAATTCAAGTCTGAATTGAATGTATTTCTGTGATTTCATATCAATCAATGTTTTAGGATCATCAGAACATCTCTTATTTAATATTTCTGTTAATAAATCTAACACACCACCATAATCATAATAAATTGACTTAATTATTACATGAATTAATTTGTGAGTTGTTTCATCACCTTTAAATAAATCCAATCTGCCTACTGCTCCAAAATCAATCATTGTTAATTGTTTCATTTTATATGAATAAAATATATTTCCTGCATGCAAGTCACCATGATAAAATCCCGAACTAATCAATGTGTAAAAAAATCTTGACACTAATATATCCAAACATCTATGTAAATTTGCTCTGTATTTTGTGTCTTTCATTAATTCACTATTCTCTACTAAATCTGCTACAGGTATTCCCGGTGCAAGTGTCATTCCAAATGCAAACCAAGTGTCATCTTTAATTAAATCCTCATTTGCTCCATTCAATCTACGCAAATACTCTATTGTTGTCAATTTTGCTTCTATGTCTATTCCGAATTCTTTTTTGTAATTTGATGTATATGCTTCATGTCCCTCTATCAAATTTGCTATTTCACTACTAACATTCATTTCAGCACCATTAGCCCTTAAAGTGTTTTTAATAAAGGAGTCTTCACAAGTTCCATTCTTAAATATATTGCCCAAAACAGAATATTCCCAACAAGATTGAGTAATTGCAAGTGGTTTAATTATTTTGATTACAAATTTATTATTAACATCTTTAGCATCATGACCAATACATACATGTCCAACTGATGCTGATTTATTGTATGTTATTTTTGTCATTTCATAATTATTCATTATTTTCCTTAATATGAGTTCGACTTGATCTTTTTCCATTAATGGATACGTCAATTTAGTTAGATTGTATTTTCTGGCAATTTCATCTGTTAATACTGGTCTGATCATTTGTAACATTTTCAGGATAAATGGACCTGCATTCAATAATAAATGTTTTGATGCAAAACTAAATAATTCATCTGGTGTTAATGGTAACTCAATAAACACATTATTAATCATACTTCTGAATATTTGTGCCCATATTATTGGATGTAATTTATCGAAATAACTGACTATAACTTTCATAAAAAACTCCTTTAATGATCCTAATTCATTTGGTATTAATTTATCTAATTCTCTTTCTAATGAAAAATCTATTAGTGACAAATTCAAAATGTTTCCTCCTTTTAGTTCTTCACTAGGTTTATCAGATGCAAATAATGAAATAGTTTTTTGGATAGTTTCAAATTCATTTCTAAAAATTTCAATTTGTTCCTGTTTGGTCTTGTCTTTGTATTTGATTGAATATTTGGATTTGTATTTATCAATTATGAATGAAAATATATCCATCAATTGACATTCACAATTTTGACTAAATATAGTGGCTAAATTTTTAAGCGTTGTTGTCATATTTGGCGTCATAGAGAAATATTTATCATTAGGATTATTTATCATATCAACTGCTATTTCCATTAATTTATTTTGGATTTCATTGTTCAATCCAGTTTGTTTCAATTTATCAATATCAAACTGTCTAATATTAGTGTCTAATTTAGATAAGTCATATTGTTTGGCTTTTTGAAACAGTTCTGTCAAAAATAATATTGACTGAATATTCCCTGAACACTTATTAGGATTGTTCACAAAATTATTAATTGTGTCTTCCCATGATTTTTTCAGATTGTTATAATAATCTTCAAATGTGATATCTGACCTGATACATACAACACCGTAATCAACTTTTGAATTTGTCATATCATCTATTAATTTTGTGTTGCATTCCTTAACAGAGTTAGATAAATCATTAAATACTTCAATACATGATGTCATTCTTTATAATTAAGAATACTTATATATTGATTTTATAATATTATTCTAATCCAAACTATATTTATATTATGTCAATTACCAATTCATATTATGAATATAAGGATATTGCACACTCAGATACTAAATATATATCTTTATTAAATAGTATTAATATAACTGCTACCATGGAACAAAAAAATGATCCGAATAAACTGAATGAATTGAAAGAAATTAAATACAATAAAGCATGTCATAGAGGTATTGTATCAAAATATCAAGAAAATACAGAAGATGGCATTAAAGAGGCAATTAGACAGAAATTTGATATTATAGATTTGGATGTTATGATCACACAAAATGGAGATATGGTATGTTCACATGACAAGAATGTGAAAGATTTTGTTGTAGGTCATCAAGATACAATGATACAATCAATGACTAAAGATCAGATCAAAAATTTGGTTATAGATAAAGAAATAATTTATTCAGATAGTGTGATGAAATATGACACAACAAATAAGTTCTGTTTTTTAGAAGATGTATTTGATAAATATATTGATGACATTGTAATATGGATCGATATTAAAGGCACAGAAATATTGCAACCATATTATTGTTTGCCATTTTTGAAGTGTTTCAGTTGTTGTGATGATCAAAGTGCAGAAATATTAAATAACTTTCTCAAAACACGCAAAGACAAATTACATAGAGTTATTGTATCATCATCAAATCATTTATTTGTCAGAAAATTTATCAAACTTGTCCAAAAAGATGGATATAGAGATAAGATTAATATATGTTTTGATTTTGGTGATAATACATACAATAAGATACTTGTGGATATTGATGCAATAGAAGAAATATATAAACCACAATACATAGCTATTGAGAGAACACTTGCCACACAAATGAGAATTGATGAATTTGTAAATAAAGGTATCAAAATGATAATATATTCATATAGTCCAGATGGAAAACTAGACTTTGAGAATGTGGATACATATTTATTTGATATGTGATTAATAGGAAAATAAATCATAGAGAGGGATGATCAGTAATTAGGAAAAAAATAAATGAATATAAGTCAAGAACATACAAAAAAGAAATGTCAAAAACAATTGAAGATTTCAAACAGGAAACATATCCAGTTAGCATAAATACAAGTGGTAGTCAATCATGGTCATTAATATTACTATCAGCCCCATATGGAACAATAAATTTCAATTTGGCTGGTACAGCAGGAGCAAATGTATCAAAGATAGCAGGTCCTAACAATGAAGTATCATGTAGATTGAATTCAAATGATACAGTCACATTTACAATGTCTGCAGTAATGCCATCAGAATTTAAGACAAATGAAGTATGGAAAAAACTTGGATTTAGATTTGCAGTTCCGCAAGGGACATCATTTAATTTGGCTCCAGCATTTACATCAACAGTTACAGGGGCTACAACATCAATATCTAATATAACACAAACATTTATTGGAAATGGTACATGGCCAACATCACCATTTGTATCAGATGTATATGAAATAACATGTGATGTAAATTTGACATCAACAGGATACAGTATTGTCCAAGGTAATATCAGTATAGCTCTCAGAAATAGTGGATTGTCACAATTAACATTCAGATCCGAAAATGGTTTGTCATATACATATGGATCAATATTTGGAACATTAGGTATTCAACAACCCTTATGCTTTCATCCATCGACAATGATCAAGACTGGAAGAGGAGAAGTTAAGATAACAGAATTAAAGAGTGGTGATGTTATTTATGATATTAAGGATAATGAAATGAAAGTTGAATATATTGCCAAACATGGTTATACAAATACATTTGTCAAAATTTCAAAGGGAGCAATCAAGGAGAATGTGCCAACTGAAGATTTAATGTTAACACCAGGCCATTATATATGGTATGACAATAAATGGACTTATGCAAAATATATTGTTAATAATAAGGATATTACAATGATCAAAACAGAATATGTCCCAGTCTACTCTATAATAACATAAAAACAAAATGATATATATATACATGGTATGACATGTTTTACAAAAGATAAAAAAATATTTGAAGAAGATATGGATAAAAGGCAAATAATATATGAAAAAGTTTACAATAAATAAATTATTTAATTAAGAAAATTAATCAGAAATAATATAAATTTATTTTTGATTGGATAATTAATAAGTATGTCTAATTTTGGAACAATAAGTATAATCCCTCCATACCATGAAGAAACAGAGTCAACTGATAGTATTAGTATTAATATACCTACATCTACATCAAATAAAATAATAATTGATCCGAAAGTAAGTAATCAAATTAAACCTATCAACCAAACTGAAACCATAAATATGGTCCCTAATAATGGTATTATCCCAATTATGCCAATAATGGAAACCAAACCTGAATCCTTGCCTGAAAGTGAGACTAAATTAAACTTAAATAAGTTATTGTCATATGTTCCTATTCCATTTATGAATAAACAAAAACAACCAGTATTGACAGAAGCAGAAATAATTGCCAAGACCAAAGTTACATTATATGACGGATTAGATATTTGTTCAAGTAGACAAATTGGAATGAATAATGGTCCATATGTCAATGCGACATTAAGAAAGGTTATTTTAAACAGAGGGTTTAATCCGGTAATTGCAAAAATAGAACCATTAACAACATTGATATTGTATACAGGTGATAACATGAGTGGGTCATCAAGAGTATACAATAATCCATATGATGACAGATATGTTGTTGTCAAGATTGACCAAAAAAATCCAATTGTTTCAATGGAAGTGAAACCATTTGAAATAATTAAAGAACAATTTACATTAGAAGAGACTGGAATATTCATTAGTACAACTGACCTAATAATGATTGTTATTGCAATAGCATTAGTTCTATTCGTTACGCAAAGAATTTAATATTAATATAAAAATTGGATAGTTAGTCCAACCTAGTTATATAATATTTATGATATTAGATTAATAATATCATAAACATGACTGAGACTAAATATTATGCATATGGCACATCAGGATTCAGATTTAATGAGAATGTTATGACAAAACTTAGTGAAAAAATTGGTAAGGCTATTGGGTATGTAATAACATTATTAAATTGCCAAACCACAACTAAAAAAAATATTGGTGTTATGGTCACCGCATCACATAATATATATACTGATAATGGTATTAAATTAGTTGACACTAATGGAGATATGATAGACTCAGATATGGAATCTCTTATGGAATACATAGTCAATGACACTTCAAATATTGAAAAATATATTAATGATATATTTAATGTGACTATTAATGAAAAAGTTTTTAAATATGTGTCTGATAAGAAAGTGAAATTTATAATAGGTCATGACACCAGAAGATCATGCAAAGAAATAATTGACGGAATTAAGAAAGGTATTAACAGTTTAATAGAAGTTGAATTTGTAGACCTAGGATACAGAACAACACCAGAATTACATATATCAGTATTAAAGTATAATGAATTCTCATCACCAATAATAGCAGGATTAGGTCATGAAATGAAACATGATGAGATTTTTCCACAAAAAGTATCTTCACAATATCTGAAATTCCTCAAGTATTTGATATTTAATTATGAAATAGTATTGAATGATGTATTTGTAGATTGCGCTAATGGAGTTGGTGCTATTGCCATTGGCAGAATGTATTATTCAGACTTATCAGAATACAGACCCAATGTTATCAATTATGATTTTGACTCGTATCAAAAGTTAAATCACAAATCAGGATCCGATTACGTATTGAATAATACTGATGAATTCCACAAAACATTAATTGATGGTTTGAATCAAGAATTAGATATAGATGATGTTTATTCCGAAAATAATATTGTCAAGGTCAGAGAGAACAAACTACATTTCTCTTTTGACGGAGATGCCGACAGAATTATTATGTATAGGTTCAATAGAAATAAGTTTGATATTTATGATGGTGATCATATTTCATCACTTATCTTATTGTATATATTAGATGTATTAAGATCTAAGATTGATACAATAGCCTCAGTAAACTATCATAAAGAAATCAAAATAGGCGTTATACATACAGCATATTCAAATGGAGGATTTATAGATTTTGTCGATAACATAATTAAAACTAATGAACGAATAAACAAAACATTTAAATCATTTAATAGACCACAAATAATAATTGATCGTGTTTGTGTCCCAACTGGTGTTAAAAATTTAATTAAGAAGGCAAATGAATATAATATAGGAATATATTTTGAAGCAAATGGTCACGGATCATTAATTGTCAATTCGAATTTTGGATTATATGAATTGATAGATTTAGGGAGAATATTTAATACTATTATTGGCGATGCAATTATGAATATGATAGGAATCAAACATATTATAGATAAAATGGATCTTAAATTAGATCAATTAAATGAAATATTTGTCAAAAGATATTCAAAACAGGTTAAATTGACTGTCAAAGATAAGTCTATATATAAACCATCATATGACCAAACAGAACTAATAGAACCCAAAGTTGTGGCTGATAATATCAGACTAATTATGAAAGAATATGAAGGTTGTAGAGCATTTGTCAGACCAAGTGGAACTGAAGATGTATTGAGATTATATGTTGAAAATAATAATAGTGGTAGTGCTGATTTAGATGCACTAATTGAGAAAATCAAATCAGTGATTTATTAGAAAGATAATTTGAATATTACTACAAATATGAATACAAAAAACATAATAATTCTAATGACTTTACGTAACTTGTCAATATGTTTATGTCTGTTCCCAAAAACACCTATCTTTGCTTTTTGTGTTACATCTAAATTAATTAAATTATCTCTTGTTTGTATGTTATGATCTGGCACAATAATTGGATCTAGTTCATACAACCTATTATAAATAATGTGTCTTGATGTAAAGTAATCATATATTTCATTTTTGGATTCTGTATTATCAATAACAGGATCAATGATTATGGATTTATTAGATGGATTGGATAATGTAATAGTATCATTGATAGATATGTAATCACTAATCTTTCTGTATAATAATCTCAATTCATATTTGTTATTGGGAATTTGTTCAAATAATTTTGTATCAAATATTCCATAGAGGAAACTATTTGAGAAATCATTTTTGGTGAATATTAGTGTGTAATCATAATCATTATTTATTTTATAATCAGAATCATCTATTTCTGTATAAAGACATAAAATTTTCCTTTGTCTATAAATTAAATATTTTTGGATATCATTCTTAAATGAATTAATATTAAATATCATATCATAACATGAATCATATCTTGTTTTGTTATCTGAGTTATTTGAGTTATCTGAGTTATCGAGACCAATAATTAAAGAGTATCTATCTTTATCATTAATATCAGACACAATAATATTTGGGGAATATTTTTTAAAGATGATATCATAATGATAATTTGTTTTTTGGTCAGAATAATTAATCTTCATATCATCCAAAGTATCGGTAATATATTTATAATTGGTTTCATCACTAATAACAATTTTTAGTTTGAGATTATTAGACAGTTTGAAATGGATATTATTTATTTTTGTGAATAGATTAATTATTTGTTCAGTATGTGGATGGAAATATTTAGGTATGATTTTTGTATTGGTCAGACTTGTTTTTTGGGTATGGACATTGATTAGATTAGGAGTTAATATGAATGACTGTAGATCATGTCTGTCATTTATGGATAAGGGTATTGTATTATCAATATTATTTTGGAAATTTGATTTTTGGTTCAACATAACTGCACTGAATAATCTGTCAGAAACAGTTTCAGGTGTCTTTAATAGATCTTTAAATATTTGGACTGATTTATTTGAAAAGGATAATCCAAATCCTCCAGCAATGTAATATTTTTTATTAATAGACAGATTAGATTTGATATTAAGAAGAGATCTATTTTTAACTTTGGTTATTACGGATATTTCATTAATTTGGTCATTGCTTAAATAAGATGACGATCCTAAATAAAATATATCAGAATGTTTAATGTTGTCATATATTGAATCATCACTAATATATGTGATAAAATCTTGTATATCAAAATAAATATCATCTTCAAGGAGTAATATTTTTTTGTAATTATTAATTGAGGCATGGTTGAATATTTCATAATGAGTGATATTTAATCCCAATGTTCCGTATTTTTGATCAATAATTTCAGATTGATATTGGATAGTTGGATGGATTAGTTTTGTTTTGATAATTGATTCATGATCATTATCATGGGGGATATTTCTTCCAAGAATCCCAGAATAAAAGAAATTAGAAGGTTTTTTATTAAAGAATCTGCAATATTTCATCATTTGGTAATATTTGACAATGTCAATACCAAGATTAACACAATATATTCTGTCCCAGATAGAGATAGATTTATAATAATTGTCAAATACTGATTTAGAAGTGTCAGCAAACTTATTATGATGGTCAGATTTACGGATGATGCTTTGGGTAGTATTGGTGTAATCATATGTAAAATATGGTCTATTAATACAACATGTCTTACAATTGGCATATAAATAAGAATCAGCCACAGAGATATTATGGTTAGGTTTAGGAATTGGATTAATTAATTTGAGGGAGTTATTATTGAAAGAATAATATTGATCAAAAGTGTTGATAATTTTTTTCATACCATTGAGAGTGATTAAATAGGAAAAAGTCCCATAATGATATTTGTCAGATATTAAATCTGGACTTGAGATATTTTGGATAATTGTTTTGGGCAATGCAGAATATCCCAATTGATAAATATCATAATCAGGATGAAGTGAGACAATTTCATGAATAGAATAATCATGATTAGTAAGATAGTCAAATTTACAATCATCTTCCATAATAATGACATAGGGGTATTTATAATTGGGGTTATTAGTCAAATTGGAATAGGCTTGCTTAATAGCGGTAATATGTGAAAGGACACAACCTAATTCATTAGGAGAGATTTTGATGTCTAATTGGTGATCAATAGATTTGCCATCAATAGCGGGAATTCTGGTATAATCAGTGATATTGAAAGATTTGAAGGAGTCAATAATTTTGGTATTACGATCAGATGAGGTATTAAGATTAATATAATATATTTTAATATCTATACCAAGATAAGATTTTGGCCGATTTACAGACATATAATGATATAATATATATTGATATTATTGAGGAAAGTAAATTAGAATAAATTGGTTATATGAATGCATATTGTAAAAAATACACAATATCACCCTTAAATTATATTATTTTTATGAGGAATAATATAATTGAGAAATGAGCTTGTATGACAAACTAGTTCATGGCATTAAGCCTGTAATATCGAGGTTAGTTGTATGTGTTGACGAGGAAAGGAAAAATGACAATTTGATTGAAGAACAAGACACAAAGTCAAGATCAATAGATGTTAGGTCCAATGAACTTTCAGTAAGAGAATCAAAAAGAGGATCAAACATAAACATAGATAAAAAAGTATATATATTATTACCAACATTTAATAGAAGTGGTAATATTGGAAGCGTAATACAACAAATTAAAAAACAGACATATTGGAACTGGAAATTAGTTATAATTGATGATGGATCCGATATAAAAGAATACGAAAAGACATTTGAACTAATAAATAACATAAATGATGAGAGAATTACATTAAGAAGAAATGAGAAAAATATGGGTTTACCTGCTACATTAAATAGAGGTTTAACAGATTTTTTGGAGAGTGGATGTGATTATTTTACATGGATCTCAGATGATAATGTTATTTACACTAATTACATAATGTCATTAGTATCAAACTGCAATGGATTTGCATATACTGCATTTGATTTTGTAGATGAGACAATTAAGAAATCAAGTATTGTGAACGTTAATTACAAGAATATTGATGAGATAATAAATGGATTTTGTGGAATGGCATCATTTATGTGGACAAGAGAGACAATATTAAAAGTAGGATATTACAATGAGGAATGTAGAGGTTGTGAAGATTATGATTATTTATTAAGGACATTCATATCAGGATGTGATATTAATTATACTGACACAATTACAATGAAATATATCTTGTCAAAAGAATCAATGTATTACAAAAATAAGGAAAAAATAAGAGAAATGACAAAAATGATTAATAAAAAATATGAACAAAAGGAAATCAATACAATAGTTTATTATTCGAGAACACCATACAAGACATTATTACAGAGACCACAACAGATAATGAGATTTTTTGACAAGAATTATAGAAAAATATTTATAGGAGATGATAAATATTTGTATGAGGACAAATGGAAGTTGGCAGTTATACCATACAATGACAAGGATATTAAGAATATTTTGAAAGACATGAAGAACTTAACAATATATTATACAGATTCGAGATTGGTTAATGAAGTTAATAATATTAAGAACGGAACTAATTGCAATATAATATATGATTTAATAGATGCCCCGATAGACGAATTTGCAGTATGGAAAGACAAATTAAGTGATGCAGTGAAGAGTGCAGATTATGTAATATATTCACATCCCAAACTGATTGAATATTTGAATGAAGTGGACAACAATAGAGAATATCATTATGTAAGTAATGGGTGTGATTATGAGCATTTTTCGAAGGCGAAGGAAAGGATATATCCAAGACCTAATGATTTACCAGAAACAAAGAAACAGATATTAGGATATTATGGAGCATTTGCAGAATGGTTAGATTATGATTTGATAAGAAAGTATGCCGATGATGGGAAATACCATATAGTGATGATAGGAGGAATACCAAATAATAAGAAATACAACATTAGATTAGAACATGAGAACATAACATGGTTGGATCATAAGGATTATGATGATTTGCCAAGATATTTAAGTTGGTTTGATGTATGCTTTTTGCCATTTAAAAAATGTAAATTGACAGAGTATGTTAATCCATGTAAGTATTGGGAATATAGAGCAAGTGGCAAGGAAATAGTAGGATATTGGTCAAAAGATATAGAAGATGAGAAACTAACGAAATATAATGAGATATGTAAAACTATTAGTGAATTAAGAATGCCAATGAACAGGATGATAAAGAAATATAATATTACCCAACTAATGACATCAAAATCATTGGAACATTTGCATAATAGATTTAAGAAAAAATATAATTTGAAAGACAGAATAAATAAGAATGAGAATACAGTATATTTTGGGATATATTCACAAAATGATTTAGACACAATAAGAAATTCAAAAATCAAATACATAATATTTGGAGGGACAGATGTGGATATGATATTAGGGAATTCCAAATTGAAAAAAGTATTTGACGAAATAAATAATAGGACGATTATTAGTATATCAAGAAATATTGGGGAAAGATTAAGATCATATGGATATGATTATTTAAATGTGAATTTGGATTTGGTAGACAAAGATATATTTAAAAAACCTGATAAATTGGGTGACAAGATATTCATATATAATGGGATCACAAAAGGGAATGAACAGTTATATGGGAAGGAAATATATGACAAAGTGATACAGATACTACCAGAATATGAATATATATTTAGTAACGAATTAAACAACATGCCAATTGAAAGTATGCCAAATATATATTCGCAATGTTTCATTGGATTAAGATTAACGGACAAAGATGGAAATGCAAATATGGTTCAAGAGATGACGACCATGGGGATACCAGTAATCCATAATGGGGAACAAGGAGGTATATCATGGGGTAATCTAGAGGATATTGTCAATGTTATTAGAAATTATTCCAAATACACATTAATAACAGGAGACATTGATCTGGATAAAGTTGACGGATGTACAATATGGTGGAGTAATACAATAAATGAAATAAGTAAAAGAAAAAGAGTGATATATATATCTAATTATCCAATTGAAACAGAAAATAATTTGAGAAATTTGGAGAATGTAAATAATGTAATAATAATAAATCCGAAAGTTAAATTAAATGGTAGAGAAGTCAAGTTAAAAATAGAAGAACTATGTGCAAAATATAATATTAATGAAATAATAATAAGAAGTAATGAATTACTAGAGGAGGTTAACAAGGATTGGGATTTATTGAAAATAACTAAAATATATAGTTTAGAATTACATTTTCAAAATGTCATAAAATTACAAAATAAGTTCGACAAATTGATATGTCAATCAGACAAATTAAGAGAATATTATAATGAAGGAGGTGTTTTTAATGAAAAGATAACTGTAATACCGCCAAAATGCAATAAATACAATTTCACAATAAACAGGGAAGACAATAAAATAAGATTGATATATGCAGGAACACTAAGAGATGAAGAAAACATAATAGAAATTATAGATGATTTTTTGAGAATCAAAAAATCGATACCAGAAATGGAACTGACAATTTGTTATGGGAAAATACATGGGACAAGAGAATATATACAAAAAATTAATAGTATTAAAGAAAAAAATATAGAGAGCATAAAATGGAAATATAATTTAAGTCACAAAGAATGTTGTGAAGAAATTGCAAATTCAACACATGGCATTTCATGGAGGAAGCGAGGATATGGAAATAATGGAATGGAAATAAGTACAAAAGAAAAGGAATACAGTTTATATGGATTGAAAATAATAAAATCATCATTGTCAAATTACATTGTAAAGGAATATTTGGAAGGACCAATAATTCATATGGCAAATCCAACACAAATGATTTCATTAAAGATAAATAAGTTTGCAAACGATAATGAAATACTAATATTAAAAATATACAATAAATATGGAGAAGATAAAAAAATAAATATAAATATTGATGATAAATTGGTTCCAGGATCGGAAATTATGCTGAATAATAAATGGATAACAATAAATTTCATAGATCCAAAGATGTACAATTCATTAGAAAAAATAAATATATGTCCTGCATGGGATATCGAAAAACTAGAAATGCAAAGAATAACAAGAAATAGTATAGTTTACAATTATAATATTAGCAGAGCAATTGTCCCTGATATAGATACTATTAATAACAAACCCAAAATAAAAATAGCAGTTGTTGCAGATGCATTCACATATAATAATGTAAAATTAGATTTTGAATGTAAATACATTCCAAATGATGAAAATCTTTTGGATATAAATACAGAAGAATATGATATATTGTTTTGTGAATCGTGTTGGCATGGGATCGATGGATCATGGAAATATGAATTTAATCTTTATGGAAAAAATAATTATGGAAAAAAATTGGATATATTAGTAAATAAGTTTAAATCACAAAACAAAAAAACAATTTTTTATAATAAAGAGGATCCATTTGGATTTGACAAATTTTTGAATTCGGCAATGATCTTTGATATAATAATAACAACTGATAATAAATGTGTTGACAAATATAAATCATATGACAAAAATAAAAAGGTATATGCATTCCCATTCACGATCAATCCAATAGTTCATAATCCATGTAATAAAAAAATAAATAAAAAACTAGTGGCATTCCCTGGATCTTTTTACAATAATTTTGAGAATAGAGTCGATTCGATGACAAGAAATTTAGAAAAAATAATCAACATAACAGAAATAGATATATACGACAGACAATATATACTCAATAAACTGATTAAACAAGTAGAACATTTAGGAATACACAAAAATAAATATATGTTTCCAGAACAATTTAACAAATATATTAATCCATGTTTAACACCAGAACAGGTTAATAGTTTAGTTTATAATGGCTATAAATTTGTAGTCAATTTCAATACAATCAGTGATTCTGATACAATGTGTTCGAGAAGAGCAATAGAATTAGCTGGATGTGGAACAAACATAATTTCTGACAAGAGCAAAGCATTAGAAAATATTTATGGGAATGATATATTATTTTTTGACGATATAAAGTCGATTAATGATCTTGACAGATTTGACAACATTAATTTAAATTTATATCATAAAACACATCTGAATTATACATTTAAAAAGATGATGAAATATGTATTGAATGAGATAAATATCAAAATAGAAAATGAGAAAATCCTCATAATAAAAAATACCAATACAAAATTGTCATATGAGGTTTATAATGCATATTTGGTTATAATGGTTGATGAATATGAAAAGAATATAAATAAATATAAAGATTATCATTTGTTATACATTTTGAATGAAACTAATTTTTATGATTTGGAATATGTGGAAAAAATGATATTGCCATTGAATTATAGTAATAGGAATATATATATTACAAATAATAAAGAAGACTGGTTCAAATACAATTCGGATGATTATATTAAAGATATATATTTGCTAAACAAATATCAAAAAAACAACGAAAAAATATTCATTAATAATAATTTGTCTCACCTTTATACCGATGTGTTTGATTACAAAAACTATTTAAAGTTTGATTTGAATCACAAAATCACAACTGAGGATTCCAACAATGAAATACATGTAATAATGTGCCAATGGAAAAGAATAAATAAATTGCCATTGACGATAGAAAATATGGCAAATCAAACTGTAAAAAATATTCATTTGTATATTTGGAACAATAACTACAATGAAAAAAAAATATTAGAATCGATTATTATAAATAATGACCATAAACTGAATATTTCATGGCATAATTCAGTAGAAAATATAGGAGGAATTGGCAGATTTATATTAACAAAAAAACTTATAGAATCTGGAAAGAACATTGACAAAGTAATATTTATTGATGATGACCAGATATTTGAACCAAAATTAATAGAAACAATGCTAAAAATGCATAATAAAGAATGTGGATATCATTGGTATGGAAAGAAATTCTACAAAAATAAATCATATTGGGATGCATGGCAGAATTTGCATTCTAGTAATAGTGTCAATCATGATTTGTTAGATTATGGTGGCACAGGAACAATGATAATAGATAGTAAATTATTTTCGCATCCTGATTTTTTTTACTTTAATAACAAATATAAATTTATTGAAGATCTATGGATGTCTTATTTTGCATTGGAAAAATGTAAATTCAAATTGAAAAATGGAAAAGAAATAAGATTTTTAGTTTCATCAAATCCATCATTATCAAATGATGAAAATGCTCAGTGGAAACAAATGAAAGAAATAAAAACAAATTTTTTGAATGTTTTGAGAAATGATGGAAAATGGAATGTTTAGATATATTATTTGTATTAACTATGCAAATAATATTAAATATTAAGAACAATTTTGGGGCATAATTCCTTGTGAATAACTGCACAAACTTGTGAAAAAAATAAGATTTTCTATGCTATTATTATGACATTTTGAGTATTTTTCCAAAAAATTAGCCCTTTCATCTGCAATTAAACATTTATCAGAATAGTTCACAAACTTATAGTAAGTTCTATATTTTTCCTCTAAATCTTGGTCAATATGTAATCCATTTTTTACCTTATGATTATACAAATTATATTTGTAAAATGCTCCTGCTTTAGCTACATTATAGTTTGTTGTATACAGATTGATAAAACTACTCAGAAATATGTTTATTAATTTATGCTGTATATGTCCATATTCTCCATCCTTATTATGTGTTATTAATTTTTCATATTGAATATTTAATAATATTTCTAACAGTTTATATTTAGTGTCAACTGTTAAATCTTTAGTTTCATAACTGTCTTTTTCATTTAGTAATATTAGTTCAGCTCTTTTTTTTGTTGCTATCTCTTTTAATATATTTATTCTTTCACTACTTGATTTCGTCACAAGTATTAATAATGATTTTTCATTTATAAAATCATAAAAAAATATCGTTTCATCATCTGGATGTGCAAAAACAATAACATTTTCGTAATTTTTCATATTGCATTTACTATTCAGTATTTCCATTTTGATATTTTTACTTCCAGTTGGCGATAATATGTAATTTGCTTTTATTGCAAATAGATCTTTCTTTTTAATGTCAACTTCTTCAATTATTTTGGCAATACCTGCTTCTACACCATTTTGATCAATCCACCATTGTTCATTATTAAAATTCATTAAATTGTCAATATGACACATTATGTATTTCATTGTTCGTAGTGACGTGTCATTTGAATTGCAAAATAAAAATCCGCATGTGTACTTTTGCCATGGATATACTTTATCAAGCTCTCTTGTACAAATATCATAATCTTTCATTTTTAAAAATAATTCTGATATATCATTAATGAATACACTGTCAAAATCTATTACTAATACTGGTTTTCCGAACTTTTCTATAATATACCCTGCACGGAATAATCTTAAAACAGATGAATATGCTCTAATATATTTTTCATTAATATATTTTATATTTATCCTTATATCTTTATAATTTTCTTTCAAAAGCTCAATATATTTATTTGGTATATCATCATTTTTATTAATTATTAAATCAATAATTAGCAATGTTTTTGTATTTTTGCATTTGAAACTATTAATTAAATATTTATGATAGACAATAAAATAATTTATTTCAACACTTGTTACAACAACATACTCATAATCATTTGAATTATTTATATCTATGTCTTCAAGTTTAAAACACTCATTATATTTATTTTTTATTTCCAACTTTGTTTTATCAATACAATATGTGCTAAAAGGAATGTCTTGATATATCATTGGATTTTTTATGGTTCTTAAATTTTTATATTTTACAAAATGGTCCAAATATCCATCTTTTCTATTTATATACTTTAACAATCCTTTATATAGCTCAACTATACATATAGTATACTCCAATTTATTATTTAAATTGGACAGCATTTCCATTGCGATTTCATAATCATATATATAACATATATTTTCAATATATTGAATAAGATTATTTTTTGTACTATTCACCGATTTATATCCTCTTCCTGAATACAGTAATGATAATGTATTGTATTTTTTGCAATAAGACTTATATAAATCAGATATTTTGTAATAAATTTCGTCAGAATATTTTTCATATTTCAATACGAGACCTAAAAGTTTATTTACTATTAAATTAAATTTTATTTCTGATTCAATATTTCCATATATAATCTTACTTCTTTCATATTCTTGCATAATTTCCGAAATATATAATGCGATTTTTTTATTAGATATATTGAGCAAACATAATTTTATATTACTATTGGCAAATTTGTGGCAATAGTTATTATTCCCGTTATTTGTGTATTTTACGTTTGTTATTTTGCCAATCAATATATTTGTCCCACCATTCTCTATTAATGTTGATGGTCTTTCCGTATTTGGTCTTAGTGTAAAACATGGCACATTCAATGCTGTTGTCTCTTCCTGTATACCTCCACTATCTGTTATCACATATTTTGCATTTGCCTCTAAACATGTAAATTCTAAATATCCCAATGGTTCACATATTATTATGTTTTTCATCTTATCTATTAGTCCTAATTGTTCTAAATTCTTTCTTGTTCTTGGATGTATTGGAAATATTATCTTCTCATTCTCACTTAACTTAATTATGTCCATTGTTATCTCATTCAATTTACCAATATCATCAACATTTCCTGGTCTATGTAATGTTATTAATATATATTCCTTATCTTTTACTCCCATTTTTTCATGTTGTTTTGTTTGTAAGGCCTGATCTTTGAACATAAATAAACAATCTATCATAGTGTTTCCTACCAAATACAAATTTCCTTTATCCAATCCTTCTTTTTTCAAATTATCAACCCCTGATTGTTCTGTGATAAAATAATAATTAGCCATTATATCAGTTAAAATCCTATTCACCTCTTCTGGCATACTTAAATCTCCTGATCTTAATCCACTTTCTACATGTGCTACTTCAATTCCAAGTATTTTAGCTGATAATGTTGCCGAAAGTGTACTCGTTACATCCCCAAATACTATTACCAAATCCGGTTTTATTTTCTTGAATTCTTCACATAACTTGTCTCTTATTTCCCCTAATTGTCCTAATTTCTTGCCATCATATTTTGCCAATTCATCTATCACTTTGGATTTGTCTTTTAAGTATTCTGTATTTTCTACATATAATTTATTATCCATTTCACCTGCTCTTGTTTTTGATTCTAAGTCAAAATGGATGTCTGGTTTCGGAAACTTTAATTGATTGAAAAATATATCCGACATTTTTGCATCAAAATGTTGCCCTGTATGTATTAATGTTAATTCAAAATCGTCCTTTAATGCTTGATAAACTGGATACGCTTTCATAAAATTTGGTCTTGCACCAACTATTAGCACTATTTTTTTCATATTGTTATTATAATAATATGAAAAACTTATCTACTATGCGTGGAACAATATTTAAAATAGATATCATCACACCATTTTATAATAATGAATCCATTATTGATGATTATCAAGAAAATATCTCAATCTTGTCTGAATGCAAAACATATGATGTACAATTTATCCTTGTTTGTAATAAATCAATAGATAATACTTACACTAAACTCATACAAAACAAAAAACATAATGTTCAAATTATCAGCACTCATAGTAATGGTTGTTCTCTTGCTAAAAATGTTGGTCTTGCTAATGTTAGATTTGATTCTGATTTTGTTCTATTTCTTGATTCCGATTTTACAATAAATATATCAATAATTGACAAACTTATTGCAAATATTTCTTCTAATGTCAAATATGTCAGTTTTTATGGTGGTAACATTGACAATCCTAAATATATTGGCGGGACTTTTATTATTAAAGACACAATTATTAATAATTCAAATGAAATGAAATATTTAGGTGGCGGTTGTTCATTAATCCCTTATGATGTTGTCAAAAAATATGGTCTTAATTTTGATGAACAATTTGATCCATTTATTATGCAAGATGTTGATTTTTCATTTCAGGTTCTCAAATATTATAAAATAAAAAAAATTGCACTTACACAATCTGATAATATATCTCATATTTGCAGTAAGACAATTTCTACTTTTGGTTCCAGTTTTTATAAAAATCAATTACTCAGAAACAGTATCATTTTTCTAAATAAATATAATATCCTTAATAATAACATTTTTTCCGATTTATCTGATTTTATCAATATTAACTTATTCAATACAATGATAAAATATTATTCTGATTACCAATTGCCATCACCTCCAATAAATAAAAAAACTCTATTAATAACAAAACATAACTATTTGCATTTTGATAATGTAAATTATTATCACGAATCTATTGATGATCTTAAATCATTTATTGATATAACTTATGTTTCTAGGCTGATTCTTGATTTCTCATATTTTACCAAAAATTATAACTTTATACAAACCCTCAAAAACACATCTATCGAAATAATACTCGATCTAGATCATCTAAATATCAATAATTACAAAACTCTAAATAACCTATCGAAAATACATACATTTTTTATCACACATCAATATATCCTCAAATTAATATTTAATAATAAATTGCCTGTCACTAATCTCAATTATAAATCGTATCAAAATATCACCAACATAATAAATTATACAACACTCTTCAAAGGAGAGGATTGCCGAAAATCTGAGGCAACACCTAAAATGAAATGCAAAATATTACTTCTAATTAATCCTGATCAGAAATATGCAAAATTATATGAATGTCTTAAATCAAATAATTATGATTATAAATTCGTTTCCGAATCTGATTTACTGAATAGAACTGATTATAATATTTTTGTTGATCTTAACATAAACAACAAATTAAATAAAATTCTTGTCCAAAAAAATGTTTGGTTGATCTCACCAAATAATTATCCTAATCGTGAATTGATTAAGGATAATATTAATGGCAATATTATCGATTCTAATTATTCTATTAATAATAACAATCTTCTTAATAATATATCTATTGATATTGATAATTATGTTAAATTCTTTACACAATATTTATAAACAATTATCATTGTCCTTTCTCATCTCATTTCTTTCTATTATTACATTCTCAATTACCTTGTGGGGTGTATCTTGTTTTTCCATATACTTAAATAGGGCATTTGTGTCTTTAGGAAAACATAATCCACCATATGATATTTCTCCATCTGGGCCCGGAACAGTTGTATGCATTGGATTTATCCAATTATTCTTCAACATCATATCTTTAACTAATTCATAATTACATCCATTCTTTTTGCATAATAAATATAACTCTGTGAAGAATTGCACTTTGACTGCATAAAAACAATTGCAAAAAATCTTCATTGATTCTGATTCTAATGATGAACAAATCGATATTTTCGCTTCAGGATACAAATCATTATAGAACTTTGTCAATTTTGTCATATCTTGTTCAGATATATTTTCACTCTTTCCCAATACAATATGTTTTTGATTATGGAAATCTTCAAAAGCAGTTCTAGCAGTCAAAAACTCAGGATTGTGGACAAATCTAAGTGTTTTGTATTTTTTTGTCAAATTATTTGTTGTTTCAGGTTCAACTGTACTTTTGATTACTACAACACCATCATACTTGTTCTTCTCTAATTCATCACAAACATCATATATGTTTTGATTATCGTATTCTCCTATTTTATTGTTATATTTTGTTGGTAAACATAAAAATATTATATCTGTCTTCAAACATGATTCAAAAGTACCTATCCCGCCGTTTTTATATTTATCATATGAAAATAGTGTAATATTTGCTTTTTCTTCTTTGGTTTTCAATTCGAAACTTTTGTACATTGCAGATCCTACAAATCCTAATCCAATTACTGCCACATTAGTTGCCATTGTTTTTATACATTTTGGAATTATATTTAAATATCCATTGGTGATAAGTTTCATCCAACTTTTCCCATTTCCATATAAACACTTCTCATTTACTTCATAATTCTTATTTATCTTTTCCACCATCTTCTCCAATTTCTCCGGCATATCACACATAAAACTATGTATACCTACACTCTCGGGTCTCTCTGTTGTCTTTCTGCATACTATTATTTTTTTATTCAAATATGAACATTCTTCTTGTAAACCCCCGCTATCACTTATTACAAACTTACATCCCTTCACATAATCTATCAATTCCTCATGTGTCATTGGATTAACAACTTTCACCTTCTTAAATATGTCTTTATGTTTTTGCACATTTGGATTCGGATGTAGTGGTATCATAAATTCTATATCAGTGTATTTATTAGCTAACTTTTCTATCTCTGTAAACCATTTGTCCATAATATCATGATTATCCCTTCTATGTAATGTTATTAATACCTTGTTTTTATATTTACAGTCATCCCTCTTGATATTATCCAATCCTGTGTTCCCTACTACATATATATCCCCATTCACTTTCTCTTTTAATAAATTCTCCTTATTAAATTCTGTTGGACATAAATGTATATCGGCTATCCTTCCTATTAATTGTCTATTCATCTCTTCCGGATATGGATCTTTTGAATCACCTGATCTTAATCCTGCCTCTAAATGTATTACCTTTATTCCATGATGAAATGCAGATAATGCCATTGCTACTGCAGTAGTTGTATCACCTTGCACTATCACATACTCTATTTTTTCAAATATATGTGACTCCTTCATTATGTTGCAAAATATATTATTGAGTCTATTTTTTGATATTTCATCTTTGATATCTAACTTATATGTCACATCTAAATTCTTCAATAAATCTGGATGTTGTCCTGTAAAACATGTCTTCACTCCCTTCAAATTATCAATTAATGATTTCACCTTAATGTATTCTGGTCTTGTCCCAAAACATATTAATATATTTTCACTCATTCTATAATAAACAAATATTTACTTTTCACTCTGTCTTATTGTATTTTATGTATTCTGTTCTTAACCACTCATTCTTCATCTCACATATCATTCTTATCATCATATTCATTACTATCCACATATATACTTCTCTCTCATTTATAACTTGATATATCATTTCCAATATCATCATTTTCTTCAAATTCTCCATCGTCGAATCAAAATATCTCTCCAAAATATTCTGATACTTATCTATCATTCCCATCACCATGTTTATCACCATCAGTGTTATATCCATTGCCATATCTATTATTTTGTCTATTATCATTATTGTCAACATATTATTCATTATGTCATCATTCATTTCATTTGATATTTCCAAATATACTTTAATCATATTGTATATCACTACCATTCTCTTCATGTTAATAATGTATCTCACATCATAGTTTCTCCAATACATATATATCATATTGTGACTTCCTGTTATTTCAATATTAATCTTGTTCTCTTTATAATTGTCATTATCATTATAGTTATCATTAATTGATGACCTCCTTATCATTAAATTCACTTTTCTATCTTGATCATTATTATAATGATTATACAGATCATTAATGGATTTTAGTCTTATTATCATATCTATTTTGTAAATCATACTTATTGTATCTCTTAATAATTTCCAAATCTCTCTCATTATCAAAATCATCCATAACCATTTGTCATGTCTCTCTATTGTAATTGTATTGTCATATATTTGATAAAGTCTGTATACAACATAATTATCTATCATTGTTGACACTAACATTATTGTTATATACATTCCAATAACCATCACTCCAAATAAATTTATCCTATTCACAATATCATGTCTTGAAAATTTATTCATAACATCTCTTATTGTTGTCATATTGTATACATAATATCCATATAATACTAGTCTCTGACAATAATTCATAATCTCCATATTATTAGTTGAACCAAATGTTATTATCAATAATACTCCTGAAATATATTTCATTAATATGTTATTAATATTATTCATTTTGATCCTCATTTCCTCTCTATCAATTTCATTTATCTGATTCTCCAGATCGTAAGTAATCATATTCGATTTATTCTTTTCTTTTTGATTTAATTCTAATCTGATCATTACTCATATTAGAACATTTATTTCAATTTTTGTTATTGGCACTATCAATATAATTTAATTGTTAATAAATATTATAGATTAACATTATGAATAAACTAGACTATGATGAAAAACATATTAAAATATTTATGAAACATGAAAATACTGATAATATATTCCTACTAAATGATCAAAAATGCTCATTGAATTCATCATCCTTATCAAATATCCTCCATCCAAGTAAATTTAATAGAACAACATTAGAAAAAATCATTAACATCAACATAAATGAAATCAAACCAATTGTAGACAATCTTATTAATACTAATCATCTCTTACATGAAAATCTTATGGTTTTTGATTTTGATCCCTATTGTAATCATCTTCTATCTAAAGATCCCACACCTAAAGAAATCAAATCCATCCTTACCAATATCAATAAAAATAACAATAATAATAATAATAAAAATGATTATTCAAAAATAGTCAATCCATATGGATTGGAAAAGGTTGTATTTACTGGTGGTGGAACCAAAGGTATCATATATATTGGGACAATGATTGGACTCTATTTAACTGGACAAATATTTTATTTAAATCATTTTTCCGGAACAAGTATTGGTGCTCTAACTGCAATGATCCTTGGTTGTATTACTCCTAAAACAAATATTTATGATAAAATAAAATCATTATCACTAAATGATATTATTATTAATCATTCCAAAGTTATTGAGTCTTATAAATCTGCTATTGGGTTTATGACTGAACGTTTCTCTAAAAGAGTTATTGATACTTTCTATCCTCCTCCCGAATACACTTGGTATGGTATTTGGACTGCTATTGATACTATTATTAAAAATAACGGTCTATATGACCCTAAAAAATCAGGATTTCAAATATGGTATGGATTGATCTGTAAGAAATTATGTCAAATTATGGAAAATGGATTAGATGAATTAATAATTATCAAAAAGAAAGATGGGACTATCCTTGATAAAGATAGTAAAATAGATTATGATGTTGATACATATGAAGGTTGGGAAATTGTTAGATTCTTTACATTTGATGAATATCATGAATATACAAACAAAACTATTGTTCTAACTGGAACAAAAACAAAAAGAATAGAAACAGTTTATTACACACATACTGATAAGATATATAAATCATTAAGTGTGATGACAGCATCTATGGCATCTATGAGTATACCATGGGTATTCAAGGCTCCAATGATTAATGATTCATATAATTTGGATGGAGGTATATTTGATAATTATCCAATTACACATTGTGATATTAAAGTCAAAGGAAGGACACAATATTATGATAATAAAATATTTGGTTATTTGATAGATGATAAGAATAGTCAGATTGATTCATATGAACTATTAAGAGAATTATGGATAATATATGATGGATTTTTGGAGATAATGAATATTGGCTATTTGAAAGATGACAAGAATTATCCAATTATTTCGGAACTATTTTTTGAAATAAGACAAATTGTATTTAAATTATTGTATCATGTAGATAATGAAATATATACATTCATGAATAATGAAAGTGACAGAATAATAGGATTAAGTCTTCGTGATCTAGAAGAAGTGTTGGACAAACTAAAAGAATTGACAAATCATTCTGACTATATGAATTTTGAATTGCCCAAATTAGATCACAATTTTGTTAAAGACATCCTAAATAAATTACTATCATTTTCTTCACCAATTAATGAAAAGAATGATGAAAAGAAAGAAGAAAAGAAGTTTTATAAGATCGGCAAAAAGACTAATCTAGGTGATATTATTGATATGTCATTCAAACAGGGTATGGCTTATAACAAAATAATAAATATTATTAAGAAGGATTTAGAAATTATTGAAAGTTTAGAACTCAAAATAAAACATGTGACTAGATATGAGGAATTACTTAAATATATTATGAGACATATACTTGCATATTATGAAATTAAAGGCACATTAGTTAAATCAAATGATCTGACATGTCCAAATATTTATTTCACAGAGATTATCAAGGATCTATCACAAAAGATGATAAAGTTTGAAACAATGACAAATGATGCAGTTACATTAATAAACAAATCAAAAAAGAAGGATGAAATACATATCAAAAATTATATCAATAACATTATACAAATATCAAAGTCAATGATATCAAAAATATTGACAAGAGGAAGCGGTAATAATCCTGATTTACAAGATGCAGATCTTGAAAAAGAGAAGTCATCATATCAGAAGGCATTGGGGTATTTCTTTCAGACAGACATGACAGGAATACTTTATAAATTTTTATGTATGACCAATGATAGGATTTGTAATGATCCATTTAATATTATTAGAACAATTAACCTGAATACATTTGAAACATCAACATTGCATTTCTCTATGGATAATGAACTTAAAGCTAGATTAATTTATGAAGGATTATCCAAAACTATTAAATATTTCTCTCACATTCTTCAATTAATGGAAATCACTGGAATTAATAGACCAAATGACAATTATATTGAATCAATCGAACTCAGATATTATAAATATATTAATTCTGTTTAATGTTTATGTTTAATGTTTATGTTTAATCCATTAATTTGAAGTCAATATACAAAACATTAATTTCATCTGTTAAGAGTTTCTCGAGTTCTACATCATAAAGTGTTATATCATCAGACAAATCGATTGAAAGATTATCTTTAATTTTTTCTATTAGTTCATTTAATTGTTTATTTTTATTGTAATTGTAATAATCTTCATAATCATTATTAAAATTATGTTTAATGTATTTCATAGTTTTGTTGCATTTTTTGTCTTGACAAATCTTGACAATTATATCATAATTTTTTATTTTGGTTTCTTTTTCATCAAGTGTTCTTATAAGAGTTTCATGAATGCTTGTTGATTCTAAGTATTCTGATATATCTATTTTGTATTCATCAAATAAGATAGATAATAATTCTGGTTTGTCATATTTGACAAATATTAATACAATCTCATTTATAAGATCATATCCATCATTTATGTCCTTTAATAATTGTTTAGCTGTTTCACTATTAGGAATATCATTCACAACTAATTCATAACTGGCAAGTATTCTTTGTTTATTATCATTATCTTTTTTCATAAATGATTTGAGTATTTCATTAGGATCTTTATGATTATAATCGAGATAATAATAATGTGTGATGATAGAATCAATACATGATAGAAAAATGGTTTTATCGATTGGTGATATTTCATATATCCATAAAGCCATATTGTATAGACATCTAATCATACAATTCACAAATAATATAGACATTTTTTGAGTATCACATAAATATTGGTTAAACATTTTGGCAATAAATAGATCATCCACCAAGTCTAAATTATTGTAAGATAATTCTTTGAACATGTCATTACTTGTGAAATATTTATACAATCTACAATAATAATATTCATAAATGTATTGTGTGATTTCAGATCTATCTAATATGACACTTAATTCAAACAATTCAATCAAATTGTCAGGATCAGTTAATAAATAAATATTATTTTTGAAATTAATTACATCATTATTGTATGTCAATTGATACAATATATTTTTTGTATCATTTATATTTATGTATCTGTCTTTGTCTCTGAATCTTCCTGCCAATATGTAATTAAATCCTTCCATTTTTCCTTCATATTTGTCATTATTATCTTTTTTATCCATTTATAATGTATTCATCGATTATTGTTTATTCATTGATGGACAAATATATATTAATATTACTTTATTTAATAATCAATTAAATAAATAAAAATTATTAGAAATGCATTTCTGATGCAAGATTTTTAGTTTGAATCACAACTGGATTAGATGTTCCATTAGCAGTTTGATTTAAAGTTTGTTGGGTTGTTCCTTCTTGATTCCATTCATCAATATTCATGTTATGATCTTGTTTAGATTCATATTTGGATTCATTTTGAGGAACAAACTGCATAATTCTTTGTGTTCTGTATTGTTGTGGAACATCAAGAGGATTCATACCATGTTTTGTGATACAAATAACATACAAATCATCATAGATGAATCTTTCTGGCAATTCATTAATTAAACTTGCTCTTTCAGTAACAAGTGTTTCAATAATTTCCTTTGTCACAATATTCAATGGCAAATGGTTGAAATGAATACCATATGCAACACATTTCATCACAAATCTATATTCATTATGATAATTCTTGAATGCATTGAATGCAGTATAAATGTCACTTCCAATATTGGCTTTGACAGCATAAAGGGCATCATCAATTGCAAAATACCCATTAGGAATGTATTTGTATGATTCTCTATTGAGATCAGTATATTTTGATGTGTTACCGACAATCATTGATCTGATATTTGATGATGACATATCGATCGTGCTAATGATTGCAAGATTATTGGTCTTGATAACAGCCTCAAACATTTTAGGAGTGATTTTATCCATTTGGATTTCACCAATCATTTCGGGATATCTGACAATATAGTCCTCTGTAATGTTCATGTCAGAAGGAATGTATTTCATTACTTCCTTTGATTTATCAAGGGCACTAAGACAAATCTCACGATTCAACATATTAATTGGAACATATTGAATTGCCATTGGATTGTTTTGGACTGCAATAGAACATAATTCCATTGTCTTTGTCTTGTATTCCACATCCTTCAATCTTAGACCATCTCTTGCAACAATGTTAGTAGCAATATATACATTTTGCATATGGTCAATAGGAATATATTTAGTATTGAATTCACTTGAACAATTCATATATTTCTGAGTCATTTCAATAGTCTTATGGTTATTGGGAATGTATTTGTAGTAATTCACATTCTTAGAGAACACATATTGACTTGCTTCAGATGAAATGTATTTCTCATTGAGTTTTGTATAGATGGTTAAATTGTTTCTGAGACATTCCATTACAATCTCATCTGAGAGGAATTGTTTGGAAATAACATCATATGCATTAATGAAATTCTTTGCAAGATAGAGACAGAGACCATAACTGTAATTGCATTCAGGAATGTTAATAGCATAATGGATGTCATTAGATTGTCTGAACAATTCAATATATGTTCTTTCCAAATTTTTAGGTGCAGTATTGGGTGTGATACCATTTACAATATTAAATTTGTTTTGGTAACTCATCTTTGCATTGACTAGTTTGTCAAGATAACCTTCCAAGAAATCAGTCAATTTACGTTTATTTGACAGGATAAGACGGTCAGCCTTAAATTTATTGGAATACACAACAACACGTGCATTAGCAGGAATTGTCACATCCCAAATCCAATGCATTTGTTTATCATTGTATTCAACCCATTGGGTTACATCATTCTCTGAACAGAAATAAATACCATCTGGTCCACATTTATTCTTGTAGTCAAATTTGTTCTCATCTACATTCATACCCTCCATTAAAGTAAGACCATTATGGATACATTTCTCATTTGTCAATTTGAAAATTTTGACATTTCCAAAAATGTTGTTGAAAGTTGTGCCAGAAATACTGATATCAGTCTCGATAAAACCATCCTTATCAAATTTAATAGGATGTTCAGAAATATTGTTTGGTGTATTGTCACAATTACAAGAGCATGAACAAGTATTAGACTGTTTGATACTGTTCAAAATATCATTCAAATTACTTTCTGTAATTCCAAATTCCTTTTTGAAATCTTCAACAAACTTCAAATCAAGGGGATGTGATTGTGGAACAAATGATAAGGGCATCACAAAAACTTCAATATCCTTATTGTCTGTCTCTGAATTGTCATCATCATCTTCATCATCTGAATCTGTAATATTGTCTGATTTATCTTCATCATTTTTATCATTTGTACCATTGATCAAAGTTTTGGCTGTGCCAATCATAGATTTAATAGAATCCATATATTTAGAATCTTGGGTTGAATCGGCAATTTTGATCAATTTCTCTGCTGTTTCAAGCAATGATTTCGCAGTTTCATCGTGGTCCGAATATTCATGTTTCTCCTCTTTGGTTTCTGGTTCTGCTATTGCTGTTTCTGTTTCAGGAGTAAATTTATATTTGATTTCAATCTTAGAACAATCATCATATTTATCATTTTTATCATTTGCAATGATATCTTTCACAATTGAATTGATGATGTTTGAGGCTATTGAATTGATGATGTTTGAGGCTACAGTTGACATGGTTGACATGATAGTTGATGTAGATAATTTAATATTATTAATCAATATTTTAAGCTTGTTAAATAAACTATTTTAAATTCAATTTTTTATTATGATAAACTAAATTATGTTTTCAATTAAGATTTGTTTAATCCATTCGGGATAATCAGAAGAAGGAATTAAAGAGGATTCATCATTTGAGATACCAGATATTTCCAACTTATTTATTTCTGGAATCAGATCATCATCAATAATTCTGACTCCTGATTTGATTTTATCTAAATTAAGTTTGAATGGTCCTATTAATGTAGGTCTTTCCTTCTCAAGATCCAAATAGAACCATCCACAATGATAATTAACTCTTTCAAATGATAATTTATTATTCTCATCTTTGATCTTGAATTCAATCATTGGATAAATTCTGGTTTTGGTTTCGATCAGACCATTCATTATATGAATGACCATATCATTTTCAAAAATAAAGTCGTAATCAATCTTCTTAATATTATCTTTCGATTCCTTTTGTTGCTGTCCCTCCATTATTGAAATGTTGGAATGCGATGATGTATATTTAATATTAATATATATAATCTGTAATCTTGATCAATTATTTTCAATTTTTCGTTCTATTAATGATCAATTAGAATTATGATATGTGTCATAATTCTGATTATGTTAAAGAATAACTATAATAGTAATAGTATAATGAGTAACAATAACTATAATGATTCAAGATCAATGCATCAAAAAGTAGGAAGATCACATATGATTGTGAATAATAACCATCTTAATTCAAATTCATACCAATTGATTCAACCAATACAGCAAATTCAACCAATTCAACAAATTCAAAAATCTGTAAATAATGTATCTTCAGGTAATATTAATAATCACAGTCTATATCCACAATTACAGTCACAAGAAATAAAAGAGAGAAAAACTGTTGCAAATAATTTCAATCACATTCCAATTGTCCAACCTGGAAATAGATCAAGATATTCAGAAAGGATTAAACAAAATATGGATTCAATTAAATATCACCAAAATATGAGAGCCAATGAAATAATTAATAATAATAACAATAATAATAAACTTAAAAATAATTTGGCTGATCTTGAAGAAGACCTATTGAAAATTGCTTTAGCTGAGTCCAAATATATGGCTGAAAATGAGGAAAAAATGAAGAATAATAAGAATATATCAGTTATTGACAATAATTCATCAAAACAAATATCTACTAAAGATAATTCATTGCCACCAGGATTTATAATTGACACATCAAATATGGATATTGATTCTACCCATGAAACAGATCTCAATACAAATCTTAATACAAATCTTAATATAAATCTTGAGACAAAACATGATATGACTAATGATAAAATAAGTTATATCAATAATGTATCAGGTTTACAATCATTCATAACTGATTCACTCAATACATCCAATCCTACTAATATGGACATTGACACTCATAATGATACTCATAATGATACTCATAATGATACTCATAATGATACTCATAATGA